>Ga0315909_10003737_pt1 | contig 18383 bp, 10 predicted proteins | sample LakEriMetagenome_11_FD_203527 | JGI IMG/M metagenome (GOLD analysis project Ga0315909, IMG submission 203527) | Freshwater fungal communities from buoy surface, Lake Erie, Ohio, United States - Buoy 2 MA125 | ecosystem: Environmental > Aquatic > Freshwater > Lake | place: USA: Lake Erie, Ohio... | reverse complement strand
TTTGGAAGCTGTTACTACGGCTAGCACACAATATTCAGGCACTCCCGGTGCAAAACCTTATTCATTAGATTTGGGATCTGCCCTTCCAACTGTAGACAATATGTACGCAACACCAGAAGGAAAAAGGTTTGTTCGTGATGCTGAAATGACCGATAAAGAATTTAATGCCGAAAAAAAGCAGGGCATCAGACAAAACCAACTGCCCACTTTTGCGGGCCCCGATGCCCCAATAGTTCCTCGTTTTCAACCCGGTGTAAGCGATGCACCCGTACCTGCCGCACCTCCCGCAGCCGCACCGGATGTTGCCGCACCCCCAGCCGCAACCTCTACTGGTGGCGTCACAGACCTTTTCCCGGCTCTTCCAAAATTTGACACAGGTTTTAAACCAGTAGCCGCACCCACTATTGAAGACGCTAAAACACTAGGCAACAAATTTACAAACTTGGATGCACGTACTAATACTATCAACAGTCAAGTTGCACAAAAACGAGCAGACATAACCAATGCCGCAGAAAACAGGATAGCCGCTTTACAGGCTTTCAACGAAAAACAAGGCCCCGCGTACGCAGGGTACGAAAAACTGTTGCAAAAAGAAGAACTGCAAGACGCTACGGACAAAGACAAAGCAGGTCTAATGTCTTTGATGAAAGGTTTCTTGGCTATGGCTGCTGGAGAATCTCCAAACGCTGCCACAAACATTGCCAAAGGCGCTATGGTTGGTTTGGGTGACTACGGCGACGCGCTTAAAGATTTTAAGAAGTCTGCCAAAGAACGCAACAAAGAGATGCAAAACATTGAAAACGCACGCCGTGCAGAAGCCAGAGGTAACTTTGACAAAGCCGAGATGTACGAATACCAAGCCGACCAGAATAGAATTGCGGCTACGGATGCAGGCATTGCGGCCATTAGTAAAGTTACCGACACTAGCGCTGCTGTTTCTGCTGGCTTATACAGCGACTCGTTAAAACTTGCTTCTGACCAAAGCATAGCGGCAATGAAAGAACGCGGGCTAAACGCACGAAGCATATATGAGCAGTCTAGCCAAAATGCACGAACACTTTTGCCAACGGGCGATGCTCGTACAGCCATGATGTTAGGGTCAGGTAAAACTGACGCTGAGCGTCTTAAATCGGGAATGCTGGTGCTGCAAGAAATATCAACAGATAAATCTGGGGCTAAGACGGTAGAAACACTGGCTAAAATTAACTCAGACAGGGCTAAAAATGGCGAGGCTCCTATAAGCATGGCTGACCTAGTAAACAGTGCCCGCGAGTACAGTGCGCTCATGTACCCCAAAGTAACCAATGAGGCTCCCACGCGTGCACGGTAAGTATTAGAATACGGTTTAACAGCGCATAAACATCTGAGCCCGCGCTGCTCAGACACAATTTGAAAGCAATCTATGGCCCAGTCAATAAAACTTCCAGACGGCTCCTTCTTCCCACTTAAAGAAGGCGAAGATCCCCGGGAGGCAATGGCTGAAGCTTCTAGGATGTACCCCGAAGCTTTTGGGCGTAAGAAAGAAGAGCGTAAGTCTAAGCAAGACACCTCTGGCTTCAAAGCGGCAGCGTCTGCCGGTGCTACCCGACTGGGTGGTGAGTTTGAATTGCTCAAAGGTAAGCTTGGCATTAAGAGCGAAGAGGAAGCTCAAAAAGAATATGAAGCCGCACAGAAACGCGCACAGGAGCGGTTTACTCCAACGGAAAAAGGTTTTACTGAAGAACCATTTTTAAAATTTCGGGAGCTTCTTGGCGGGTCTGTTCCTTACATGGCCGCTCCTGCCGCCGCAGGTCTTGCGGCGTTAACGCTCCCAGTATCTGCGCCAGTTGCTGCTGGTCTAGGTTTGTTGGGCGCAGGCGCTGTGTCTACGGGGCAGTTCACGGGTTCCAACCTTGCACGTCAAATGGACACAGGCAAGTCTTTGGAAGAAACCAGTCTTGGATCAGCCGTTGCTGGCGCTATACCGCAAGCTTTAATTGACACCGCGGCCATGGCGTTGTTGCCCGGTATTGGCAAACTGTTCGGCTCTGTGGGCTCCAAGCTTACGACTGAGCAAGCCAAAGCAATTGCATCTCAAACACTAGCCCGCACTATTGCAGACTACACCGCTAAGACCGGTACAGTAATGGGGCGCGAAGGCTTAACAGAAGCCGCGCAGCAGGTGATCGAACGTGTACAAGCGGGCTTAGCGATTGACAACCCCGAGGCTCGCAAAGAATACATCGACAGCTTTATTGGCGGCGCTGTCTTAGGCGGAGTCCTAGCCCCTGCTGGCCGTGCGTATGAGCGTGGGGGAGCCAAGCGGCAAGCGGCGGCGGCTGATCGAGCCGAAGCTCTGCAACTTAGTTCTGAACAGTTACAGCAACAAAAAGCCCAAGAAGAAGCGGCTGCACAAGCGTTAGAAGCAGAAAAACAAACGCCTGAGTACGCAACAAAGCTTGGAACAGAATACGAAGCCTTGCTTAAAGACTACCAAGATAAACGTAAAGTACTCAAAGACCCCGGCAAGAACGCTACGCCTGAAGAAAAGGCTGTGTACAAAGAAGCTAAAGCCGAAGTCAGCGCACTGTATGACAAGTTAGGCGAGCTAACGCCTGAGTACCGCCGCACTAAATCTATACGTGAGCAAGAGGCAGAGAAACAAAAGCAAGAAATAGAAAAGCAGCGTATTGCGGGTCTGACCCCTGAAGACTACATGCTGGAGCAAATGGGTCAGCAAGACCAAGGCATTCGCGCTTCCGGAAGGAAAACAAATAAAGGACAGTTGTTTGAGGCTGAAGCACCTGCTCCTGCGCCGGTAGACACAACTCTACAAGACTACGCCGCAGAACAACTGACAGCGGCACAAAACGTTGGGGCACTGACAACAAAAGACCGCCTTGACTATCTGATGCAAAACCCGGAGATGGCAAGGCAGTTGCTTGCAAACCGCACACCGTTGCCCGGAGTAAGCGCACAAGAACAAAAGATTATTTACAGCGCGTTAGTTGGGCAGCTCAAAGCGTTCGACAAACAAAAAACAACGCAAGAAAAACTTCAAGCTGAACAAGCTGAGCGTGTACGTGGCCAAATGGCTGGCACAACGCCGGGCGCAGACATCATGGGGGCTGCAACCCAAATGCCTGCTGTGAAGGCTGCGGAGCAACAGCGTGCTGAAGACGAAGCGCGTCTGCGCGTAGTCACGCCTGAAGTAGAGGGCATACAAAAACTCGGTCAAACTCCAGAGTACAGCCCCGCGCAAGCCTTGCGCGAGTCCTATGAAACAAGGAAAGCCAGCGAACAGCAAGACGAAGACCTTGTACAAGGACTACTTGATACGCTCCCTAAGGGTGGCATGATTACCCCCGGCCAAGTGTTTCAAGGTTTGGGTGGCGGTACGTCGCGTGAGCGCAGTGATTTGTTAACTCAACTGGCTGTTGCCAGAGAGTCCAGCGGCAAATCAAAGACGGGTGGTATTAAAGACAACGACGTATCACGGGGCATCATTGAGAAGCTTCGCGCACTAAAACAAACGGAAACAACAGGGACGGGTAAAGAAACCGCCCCCATGCAAACGGTACTGGCCGGTATTTCTGTGCCAGAGGCGCGGGCTAAGGAAGCTGCAGCAAACAAGTTTGCCGATCAGCAGAACCAGCAGTTGTTGGCATTAACGCGCATGTTGAGTAAAGTAAACCAAGGCACGCTAGTACTGCCGGACACCTTTAAACAACGCACAGATGCCGCCAAGCAAGCATATCTTCAACTGCATCTAGACGAGATTAACGCTAGGCGTGATGCGTTTGGCTTGCCGCCTATGGCCGACTGGGAACGCGGCGAAGCCCGTGCCCGTGTTATGGAGGCACTCAATGAGTTGGGTGATCGTTGGGGCAGCGCGGCTAACGCAGGGCCTGCTGGCCAGCGTCAGTTTGGATCACAAATACAAGCCGTTGCCGCTCTGCAAGAGCAGATGCGTAGCAACATTCAGAAGACTGTGGCCGGAGCCGCACAGCGTGCGAACCTAAACGCAACAAACGAAGTAGCTGAGAAGACCGGCGCTACGCCCACACAGTACTACACAGAAGATGCACAAGGCAACAAAAAGCCAGTCAAGGTTGAGCAGCCTGCAACTGGCAAACGTATTGCCGCCCCCGCCGAATTAACCCTGCGCGGCGAAGCACGTACTGAGCCGTCCACCGAGGACATGATTGAAGCGCTGTTGTCTCAAACAGAAACACGCGAACGCGCAGTGCCTACAACTGCGGTCAAACCAACTAAAAAAGTTACAGACCTTTCAAACATAAAACAGTTGTTAGAAAAAGAGCGTTCTGGCGGCAAGCTAGAACCCATGGGCACAGGCTCTGTTCAGTTACTTAAACAGCTTCAAGACATGTTGCCGCAGACATCAGACGCTGACTTCAAAGAACTGGCTCGCAAAATTGTCCGTCAGATTTACACAGGCAACGAGCCCAATTTGTTTGACGTTCGCGATCTGGATGAGATGGCCAGAGGCATGGAAGCCGCAGGCCAAAGTGCAACACGCCCCGGCGTTACGCCAGAAGAACTGCAACGCACCAGCGCTCAACCACAACTTGACCTGTTCTCTGACAAGGATACGCAGACCCAACGTGCCACACCGCGCAACTTCCAGAAGATGTTGGACTCCGGCAACGTGCAAAGGCTTCGTCAGATTATTGCGCAGCAAAACAAAGAAGCCGATAACGAAGTGTCAGCGGTGGAGGAAACTCTTACAGATGCGCAAGCCAAGCTTGCTAAAGCTGAGAAGGTTACACAGAAAGCCCTTGGTAAAGTCATAGCCCTTGAAGAAGGCGCTGATGTTGGCAGTTCGCCACTAGCAGACCAATCGACTGAAGCGCTTGCAACTGTTAAAGCATCGGACGAGAAATTAAAAACACGTTCTAGAGTTGCGCCAGAGTCTTCAAAGTTTGTAGCCGAGTACGGTTTGAAACCAACAAACAAAGAAGATGACCAGATTAAACTTGCGTGGGCTGAAGCAACTCGAGACGTTGTGGCCGCAGAGTCTGCTCTACAAGCATTGCCCTTGCGGATTGCTTTCTTAAATGAGATTCGTGACAGCGTTTCCGAACTGTCTAAAAAAGGTAAACAGGACTTAATTGCTTTAATTGACGAAGCGTTGCGCTTTGGTAGAGACCCGAGCAATCCCGCATCAATGCGCGACAGCTTAGAGCAGAAAGAGTTTGCAGAACTTAAACAATGGTTAGATCCAGATACCGCAAACACGGAAATTAAACGTCTCAAGACGCTATACAACTTAGCTAAAAAATCTTTAGATCCTGCGCGTGCGCGTCTGGATGCTGCCGTTGCCAAATACGAAGAAGGTAGCGTTGTTCGTGCAGCACTAGAGCGGGAACAGAAACAAGCACAGGACGCGTTAGACAAAGCGCAAAGAGATGAACAGGCAGCGCGAGCGGCTGTAAAAGCAGAACAGCAACAAGAGACAACTACGGAAGAAGTTGGCACACCAAACGCAGAGTACCGAGCCACACTGCAACGCGCTCGTGAAGGTCTGAACTTGCCCGGTGTTCGCAACTTGGTAGACACTTCGCAAGTAAAACAAACCATTTTCAACATGCGTAGCGCCATGGGCTCGCTCGATGGCCAGTTAGAAAACAAAAATTTAACCGAGGAAAAGCGGGCCGAGCTTCAAGCTAAACGCGACGACGCGGAGCGAAAGCTATCAACGGTTTATCAAGACGCACCACGCATTACGTCTGAAATCAAAGAGAACGGTCAGCTTGATCTAGAGCGGGCGTTTGATGATGCCCAAGTTAAAGCGTACGACAGACAGGTTGCCAAGCGCCGTAAACGGAAGGGCGAGTCTGCACCGGTGTTGCCTTCTAGCAAGACTGGCCCCGTTGCCAAAGGTGTACGAAACCAACGCATAACGCAGTTAGGAGAAACATCAGAAACAACCGCAACAAAAGAAGCTGCCACAGCACTTGAGACGCTTGCAGAAGAACGAGCTAAGTTGGCTGATTTAGAACGTCGTGAGCAGTTCATGCGCGACAACGGTAAAGCTAAGTCAGGCGGGCGTTTAACACCGACGTTCAAAGCACTGCAAGCGCAGATCACAAAGCAAAAGAACGTTGTAGCAGAAGCCGCCGAAGAACAGGGCAAGATTGTTGCAGAAGTTCGTGAAACAAAACAAGCGCTTGGCAAGAAGAGAATTCAGAACGTGGCGTCCGAGACTGAAGTCGGACTGAAGGGTGAAGAAGCCAAGATTCCCAAGGCGGCTAAACCGTTGTTCTCGCGTGGGCCTACAACTGACCCTAGTACGGTTAACACAGTCAGCACAGAACTAAAAAAATATTTTAAAGATTTATCACGTATAAAAATCTACAGTTCTGTTGACGCGTTAATAACGGCTAACCCGCAATACAAGGGTCGTATTCCAACAGACGCTAGGGGTTTTGTAGACACCGCAGGTAACAAAGCATTTTTAATTGCTGAGAACATTGACCAAGGACAGGCGCTGGGTGTTTTGCTTCACGAAGTAGGGGCGCACGTAGGGCTTAAAAACATTCTGGGTGAAAGTCAATACACCGGAATGGTCAATGCAATTAAAGGCTGGGCTAAAAAGAACGACGGTTCTGTAGAGTCTGTTGTTGCCAAAGCAGCAATAGCACGAGTAGAGGCCGCAAAGACAGATGCCAAGCACAGAGACGATGAAACTCTTGCGTACGCCATTGAAGAAGCGGTTAAAGCTGGCGTCATTCCAAATCAAACCAAAGGAGTTTTGGGCACATGGTTGAGCCGGATTGCAGACGGATTCCGTAAACTGCTAACAAAATTTGGCATGGATTTGAAATCCTTTGACGCGCAAGGATTGGTTGACATTGCGTATGGGGCGGCGCAAATGGAAATGCGTGCAATGCCTGAAGGTATGAGTCGTCGTACTTTTTTACGCGGCGCGGTTTCCGCTGTTGGGCAAATGTATCTGCCCGCAGTTAACACGGGCCTGTCCATCAACGCTAAGGCAAAACTGTTTGATGCAACACTGGATGCCGCTGACGCATGGTTTAGCACCGTAGTTGGTATGGCTAAAACACCGGCGTTACGAAACCTGTTAAAAGATTATTCTTTTGACATAGACAACGAGGCGTTTTCTGAAGCGCTGTACAACGTAGATTCTGACGTAGAAGGCGTGGAAAGTCTGTACTCGCATATGTTTATGCGAAGCTATGGTAACGGCGACGAAACTGAAGGTTTGATAGATTTGTTAAAAAGTAAACCTGACTCGGTTGAAAAACTGCAGATGGCTATTTTAGACATGCGTTCACAGCTTGTTGCTGCAGTGGATAAACTACCTAAAAAAGAAAATGGGGAAATTGCAGAAGATAAGTTGCCCGCAGTTGGGGACTTGTTATTCTCCCGCAAAGCCGCCGTTGAACCAGACAATGCGTTGATTGCGTTGTCAAGACAGATCACTACACAACCTAAGACGTTCAAAGAAAAGCTAGGCAACAACCTTGCCTTGCAAGCTGAGATGCAAGCGGTGGATATGCGTGCGGGACTGCGTGACACCCTTAAGTTTGGTGACGACAGTCTGTTTACCCAAGCTATGTACCACGTACGCAAGGCTGAGCAGAAGATGGCGCAGATGTTCACAGTTATGAACAGCGGCCCGCTGGTTGCATACAAAGACTCCAAAGGTTTTGTAGGTTACCGTAGCTCCAACGAAAACAGCGCTCGTGATGTGTTTGACGCAATCTCTGACATACCCGTAGCCGACCCGCAATTAAAGACCAACATCGCACAGGCATACATGGTTGCCCAACGTGCCGCCAATAAAGGACTATCCAAGCTTGACCTTGGCGAGTTAGGTATCACGCAAGAACAACTGACTGCGGCTTTGGCGGCGGCGGATGCCGACCCTGCCTTGAAGAACGCGCTTGAAAACGTTCGCCGCAAGTACAACGCGTACAACAAAGGCATGATTGAGTTCCTTGCTAGCACCGGTCGCATTACTAAGAAGGTAGCGGCTGACTTACTAAAAGACGGCGACTACGTTCCGTACTACCGCGTGCAGGGCGACAATGCCGTATTAAACTTTGGCAACAACGTATCGTTTACCGTGGGTGATATTCGCCGTCAACCTTACCTTGCCGAACTCAAAGGTGGGCAGACTAAGTTGCTACCCCTGAACGAAGCAATCCAACAAAACACTTTGTTGTTGACAGACATGGCGCTGACTAACAACGCCGCAAAAAGCGTGGCGTACGGCTTGCAAGCGTTGGGTAAAAACACGGGGCCGATTGATCCTGCTACAGGCAAGCCGACGAGCCGCATGGTTATTAAGACTGGGTTGGGCCCCGCCAATGCCGCCACTATTCGGTTCTATCAAGAGCCTGACCCAAGCAATCCAAAAGATACAGGTGAGCGTCATTTGGTTGTAGATACCAAAGGCACTGCCGCCGAAGGCATTCCTGCTGAGCTAGTGGTGCAAAGTTTGGAGGGCGCAAGTCTTGCGCTTCCCGGATTCTTTAAACTGGGTGGGGCTGCCGCCGACTTGTTACGTGCTGGTGTAACCCGTACGCCTTTGTATATTGCTCGTAAATTACTGCGCGAACCAATGGCGGCATCGTTTACTGGCGGCCTAGACAGCAACGTGTTCTCCTCTGTCTTCAAGGCAGGCGCTGAGTTTGTACGCATGAGCACTGGCAACAGTGCCATGCAAGCTAAGTTGATTGAGAAAGGGCTAATCCAGTCCAACATCTTTGCAGGCGATATGTCTGACATGAAGAAGATGGCGCTTCAACTTGCCAGTGGTAAAGACCAAGGCGCTCTCGACAAAGTGCTGGCCGCCGCCGACCGGTACGCGATGCGTGCTGATGCCGCCACACTAGCGTTGATACTTAAAAACGCTGAAGCTAACGGACTGTCCGAAGTCGAGGCTGACATGGCCACAATGGAATCCATGAACTTTTACAAGCGCGGGCTATCCCCCACGTTGCAGTACGCTAGCCGCTTAATCCCGTTCTTCAACGCCCAGATTCAGGGTTTGAATGTTCTGGTCAAAGCCGCTCGAGGCAACATGCCTTTTGAAGAACAACAGCAGATCAAACGCAAGTTCTTTAACAACGCTATGTTACTGATGGGCACCGGCATTGTGTACGCCATGGCCATGGATGACGACGAGACTTTCCGCAACGCTCGTCCACGGGACAAGTATGCCAACTTCTTTTTGCCTATTCCGGGCGTAGATGAACCACTCAAGCTACCTATCCCGTTTGAAGCCGGTTACTTCTTCTCTCTGGCTGTAGCCGCTGTTGACGGCATGCGTGCGGAGACTGACGGCAAAGCGCAGTTCCAAGCTTTACGAGATTTGTTCTTGGGTTCTGTTCCCGGCTACTCATCTATGGGAGTGCCTGCACTTGTCAAACCTGCGTTTGAGGTATGGACTGATAAGAACTTCTTAACTGGAGGCCCGATCGAGCCTCGGCGCATGCAGGGTTACGACACCGAAGAGCGCTACCTTGCGACCACCACAGAGTTGGCTAAGCAGATGAGCAAGCTGTTGCCAATCCTGTCCCCAATCCAGATCGAGCACATTGTGCGCGGCTATCTGGGCGTGTTGCCTTTGGTAGCGGCGGCGGGAGCCAACGGATTGTTTGAGCGCGAAGGCAAGGGAGAAAAACCCGCAGGTCGTGCGTCTGACTTACCTTTGATTGGCACAGCGTTTCAAAAGAAATACGGTGGTGGCGATGCTGATGTGGTGTACCGCGAAGCGCAAGAGGCTGTTGACGCCGGTGCCACATTTAGAAAAATGCTCAGCGAAGGTCGTCGTGAGGAAGCTGTGGCCTATCGTGACAAAAACAAAGTGGAGATGGCCATGGCCCCCGCCGCAGGGCAGTATCGCCAGATCATTGGGCGCATCAACACCGACATCCGCCGCGTGCAAGAACGTGACGACTTGACGGCAGAAGAGAAACGGTTGCGCCTTGACGCGCTAGAGAAAGCTAAGCAAGACCGAGCAGACGCTTTTATCAAGCAGTCGCGTGCTGTGGAAGAACGGCTAGGGGGCTAAGTAAGATGCGGGAAATTTCCGATAAAACCATACGCCTAGTTGGTGGTTCTTAATACCCACGACAGCACGCGCTTGGATGCGGTGAGGGAGAGCGGCACGTAAGCCCAACTCCCTCACCCTTTCCACGTCTAGTCCGGGGACAAAGAAGCCCTCACCCGGCTTTAGCTTCGCCCAAGGATAGATTATTACCATCAAAGACTTCGTCCCTAAAAGTTATGTGCATGGTGTTCACACGCATGGCAGGGCCGTTGGTACGGGACAGCATATCTTTCTTGACGTACTTGCAAGTAAACAACTCCTCCATCTGCGCCTTGAATTCATCGTAGCCAAAGCTCATGCTCACGCAGTGCTTCTTGAGTAGCTGTTCCTCAATGTAAAACTCTCTGTAACCCGGTGTCAAAAGCCCATGCTCTACCCTGCCGAGCACCTTGCTCTTGGTGGTCGAGCGGTCAACGATGTCGCCGTTGTCACCCCACGCTGCTAGGATTCTGCCCTCGACCTTCTTCAGAACAATGAAGCTTCCGTAGTTATCACCGATGTAGGCGTTGAGCACATCTTCAGCAGAGCGTACGCTGTTCTTTATAATGCCACGGCCTTTCTCCACAAGTCCTTTCAGAGCGTTGATGACCTTGTTGATCTCCACGTCTAGGATGCCAGAGTACTCTTTACGCAACAGAATTGCCGCCGCTACAGTTGTAGTACAGCCTGCATGCCAGTATCGCTCATCGTCGTTAAAGTTAAAGACCTTCTTCAGATGGATGTGAACCTTGCGCACAATCTCCTCGGCAGTCTTCTGATTGACAGCTAACCACCGAACCCAAGCCTCACCCGCTACGCCGTAGTTGCGCTTAATCTCAAGCAGAGTCTTGCGCTCTTCTGAGTTCCAGATAAGTTTCTTGTGTGGACACCACTCAAGCATCCGCAACAACTCGCCGTTTGAACTGTGTTTGCGTGCCCCCGCCATGTAGTCGGTCAGCTTTTCGTTACCAGTCATTGTGCAAGTAGCAGTCCACGTACTGTTATTTATACGTTCCTTGTTGGAGCCCGACTCCATACGCTCCTTGCCCTGACCCTCGGCGTAGTCAAAGATAAAGGCAGGTGCCCATTCCATGTCTTTGCGTTGGGTGTTGGTGATCTCATCAATCAGAAGCGGCATGCTGTTAAGCAAACCCGCCCGTTGTTGCATTGCAACAGGAGAAGTACTCTTGCCTGTGCGGTAGCGCAGAGGGTGACCCCAGACGCCTGCCTTGGCACTTAGAACTAAAGACTTACCTGTACCTGACCACTGTGAGCCAATGTGCCAAACGAAGCCTTCGTACTCGGTGAAGCGCATAAGCGGTGATCCAAAGGAATCCAGAGACACAGCCAAGGCTGTCTCCATACCTTCTTTCTCCACAAAAATCGTCTTCCACAAGTGCCGCCACGTAGCAAGGTCGCCCCTGCCGTTGGTGTTGCGGTTGATGTTCTCAAGCCCGGGCATGGGTATCCGAGTCTCGCGCCCATCTTTACTGAACACGCGGTTGTTGTAAACAAACGACTGATCTGCCTGCCATCCACACTGGAACGGCACCTCGACTGGCTTGCGGTTCTGAGAAGCCTCGCCTACGCATGAGCGCACATACTCAAACAACGTCTTGTCGTGACCCGCAAAAGTACTGACAATGTTCTGACTGGCTAACCACTTGAGCGTCTCGTCTTTGCTGACAATAGATTTCTGAGGGAAGTTAAGCGTCTGCACGCCTTCGGGTCGCACAGCGGCCATGTGAACCAAATGGTCGTTCTCCATCTTCAATAGGTCAACCACAAACAAGTCGTAGGGAACCAGTTGAATATTCTTCTTTACCTTCTTGCCCTCTTCATCTTCCTCGGAACGCGTGCAGTACACGCCACCATGCTCACCATAGCTGTAGCCACGAGGGGGCACAGGACGTACCACGCTAGGTGCTAAGGGTAAACCCGTATCTTCTGGCTCGTAGGCTTCCTCAGAGTCAAGCTCGGCTTCGTCAAAGTCTTCTTCAGCAGGCGCAGACAACATGATTTCCTTGGCGGTATTGTCCACCTTGATCTCGCGCCCCAGTATCAGGGGGTTGGTGATCTTGCCCCAGTGCTTACATTTTGTGCAGATGCCGGGGTTCTCACTGTCCATTTTCATGCACGCGTATGGCCCTTTGATCTCGGCAATCTTCTGGTGCATCCGCTCGTGTGGGTATGGGTGCATGTCCGACAGCCAGACAGCCTTCTCTGCGCCATCCTCGCACACCTTCGCCCAAGACAGGAGTCCGCGCCAGATGGGTTCCTTGCCGTCCTCCGTAGCCGTGGCAATGTAGTCCTGAACTTGGCCGCATTGGTTCTCGAAGTTCCCAAACAACGTGAAGCTATCCTGTATCAGCTTAACCTGACCTCGTGTCTGTGCAGTCGGGCGTTGGCCGGGGAGGTCAAGCTTGGATGCAGGTGTGTGTACAACCGGCACCTCCTCCAGCTTCTCATAAACAAGTGGCGAAAAAGTCGAAAAGTCAAAGATATCGCCTTCTTGGACTACGCGCACAGGGCGCGGCGTTGCGTACTTTTTCTTGTTGTTGGCAGTTCCGGGCACACGCAAGATACGCGCAGTGTCCGCAGTCACCGTCATGTCGATGTTGAAGCCTTCCTGTTTGCACAGACGCTTCAAGTTCTCGGCAACAGGTTTCCATATAGTTGCAGGAATCTCGTCCTTCAACGGCCAGTAGCAATGCAAGCCCCCGCCTGAGTCAATCACCCACGGCGTACCTAGCGCATCAAGCCCAGACCTTGTCAGGAACTCAATCAGCGCATCAGCCGCCGCCTTCTTGGTAGCGTACCCATCCAAGTCAACAAAGAACGACTTGAGGTACTGAGCTTCTTCAGCGCCGCGCTTCTTGTCAAAGGTAGCTAGTCCATAGAAGACGTCGTAGTTGTTGGCGTGCCACTGCTCGATCGTCGGGATGAGTTCCTCAATCTTTGCCGCATATACATGCTCTTTCTTTTTTGTGAGTTCTACCGCGCAATACAGGCCAAAACCTTCGGACGGCAAAACCACCGCTAAAAATTCAGCGGATGTCATGTTTGTCCTTTGGTTATTTGTCTAGCGGAAATTCGTTTGCGTGCTCTATGCCGTCAGCAAAGCCGTCAGCGAAGCCTTCGTCGTACTTGTTTTCAGCTTTGTCGATTGCCGCCGCTAGGCGTGTGCAAAGTTCTTCCACCCATTCTTTTGGAAGCATCTCATTGCCCATCAGATATACCTGACGCAATATCTCTTCGTCGCTCAAGTTTTTAGGTTGAATGCTTTGCATGTTCGTCTCCAAGCTTCTTCGCCCGTACTGGACGCTTGTAAAATTTTAAGGATTGCTTCGACCGATGGCCGGTAAGCTACGAAAACTTCTCCACCATTGAACCAGTTGTAAACAGATTGCCGAGAGGCCCCTGTTACTTTGGCTATCTTGATGGCAGAGAAGTCATGATGCACAGCCCATCGCCCGAGTTGGTTGCCCAACGTCTTAGGCGCTTTCTTGACTGCGCTAATTACTTGTGGTGAATAGGACATGGTGTAGGCGGGGGCCGAAGCCCCCTTAGTCCTTTATTCTGCTTCGTCCCAGTCGTCCACCATGGCAGACAAGTCAGCCTTGGCCTTGGGCACAGCGTTGGGCTTCTTCTCTTCCTTGCGGACTACGGGTTCCTCATCATCCTCGGCAGGCAGAGGGGCGGCCTTGGCTTTGGTCTTAGCCTTAGGTGCGGGTGCAGGTGCTTCCTCTTCCTCAACCACAGGGTAAGGGCGCTTGCCTTCAAGCTTTAAAGGCGCAGGGGCGGCAACGCTGTCCATCTTAGAGAAAGACATTGTCACAGCTTTAATAGCAGTGTCTGTCTTGCCTTGTTCCTGAATGGTTGGGAACTCGTCGTCCGTCAACCAACGCATAGCCTTGAAGAACAGCTTGGGCGCTTCAGACTTGGTGTCGAACTTCATGCGCGTGATGACCTCAGATGGGTCAATGTTCTGTGCGCCCAAGTGACGAGCGTAGGCTTGCAAGGCGCGGTTGTCGCCTTCTTCTTTGCCGAACACAGACTTGGCAGGCACAGTCAACTTCAATACAGAGCCTTCCATATCATTGGCCAACACTACAGCAATGTGTTGTTGGAAGCGGCAAGCGCGGCTATTGTTCTGACCAGAACCCGCGATGTTCTGTTGGCATCCATCGCACTTGTTGTGCTGTGGGTTGCTTGCCTCGGGGCTTGGTGTCTTGCCATCTTGTGACCAGCAGTCAGGCGCAGACACTTCGCCATCGTATGCCTTGGCATAGAACACGCGTGAAACATCAGGCGCGGCATTGACAATCACCACATCGAGGTAGCGCTCTTCGATAGCGGCAATCTCTTTACCGCCTTCGTTCAAACGAAACACACCGCCTTTGATGGAGATGCTCTTGGTGCGGTTACCTACTGCGCCACCGGCTAGGGCTCGGGCCATAGGTGACAACGATGTGCGGTTCTTAGCGAACGCGGGGGCTTGGGATGGGTTGAATAGAGCTACATTGCTCATAATGATTCTCCTGATTACTTGGTTGGTTTACGAACTGAAATGGCGTACTCTGTCATAGAGTTAAGCCCTGCGGGAACTAGACTGGGATTCTCAGACAAGAACGTAGCCATGTTGGTCTGCGCAATACGCTTCTCCAACAAGTCCAACGCATCGTGTTCCTTGATGAACTCTTTAAAAGAGTCCCAGTCTTGTGTGTTGTAGCGTGTCTTGGTAGACAGCACTACTGTGCCTTGGTCTGTGCGTACACTTGATACGCCTAGCTTGAGCATCTGGTCTTTGAGCGCGATCTTCACAACGTCTTGCTGACGCTTGATGTCCTCGATCTCAGACTCATACTGAGTTGTTAACTCCTGTATGCGCGACTGCATCCTGCGGTACACCTTCGCCAACTTGTCCATAGGGACAGTGACGTCTGTCGGTGCTTCCTGAGGAGCAGTTTCCTCATCATCTATGTTTAACATTTACTTCTCCTTGAATTATTTTATTGTCAATGGTTTGACAGCATAGCACGACTGAATTGATTTGCAACTCCTTTCTTAAATATTTTTTACTTCACTGTCGAACATGCCGACAAGCAAAGCGTGATCGGAAACTTTTGTATTCATTGCCTTGAATAGCTTCTTCTCTATCGGGCTTGACTCAATGTGCACCACAGTAACTTTGTCAGAGTCCTGACCCTTGCGATCAGCGCGTGCAATACATTGTGTGTACATCTCAACAGACATTAGTGGGCCATAGAAGACAACTGTGTCAGCGGCAGTTAGGGTAATCCCGTGGGCTGTCGCTTGTGGTTGCAACACCAGTACGCGGATGTTGTCAGTAGTTTGAAAGTCGTTGATGATCTGACCACGCTTTGTTGCAGACACGTCGCCATGAATCTGGTCAACGGCATAGCCATGCTTGGTTAGATACGTGACGATGGTGTCAATGCTAGAGCGGAACAGGGCGAAGATGATTACCTTGCGGCTTGTCTCTTCTAATACCTCCTCCAGTACCCCAAGGCGAGGCGCTGAGTCAAACTCAACAACTTCCTTCTCGTCTGTGTAGGCGGCACCACAACTGATTTGTAGTAGCTTGTTAACAGCAACGCCTGCGTTGACTGCGCTGATTGTTTCTCCGGCAGCTTGGAAAAGCATCTGCTCTTTGAGTAGCTTGTAATACTTAGCCTGCTGTGGTGTCATCGGTACTTCGCGTGTGACTGTGATGACGGGCGGCAAGTCGAGACATTGGTCTTTGGTGAAACGTATTGCAGGTTGTAGAGCCGCGAACACTAAGTCCTTGGCGTTAGCCTTAGGTGCCCACTTGAACATGCTGATCTTGTTCATGACCTTGTCGCGCCACGATGTTTGAAACTTAGGCACACCGCTTGGGTTAACAAACTTAGCCAGACCATACGCATCTACTGGCGACTGCGATGCAGGCGTACCAGTCATCATCCACAGATACGTCTCAGGTTTGATGATTGATGCAAGTGTTTTCCACCTACGTGTCGACGGGTTCTTGTATGCGTTGGCTTCGTCGACAATCACCAAGTCAAACCTACCATCTGCGTTGATCTCAGATGCGATTAAGTTGAGGCCGTCATAGTTGGCAATCACAATCTCGTAGTCTTGCTGAATCATTTCAATACGCCGACTAGCTTGAGCATGGTGCGCGACGATGGCACTTCTATGTATCACGCTTCGATTGATGTCACCCATCCATGCGCTGTGCATGATGGACAAGGGGCAGAGAATAAGTATGCGACGAACCTCGCCACGATTCATCAAGAAGTCAGCCGCCCATAGCGCAGACAAAGTCTTGCCGGTGCCGGGGTCGTTAAAGCAGAACGCTCTGCGGTTCATTGTGAGGAAAGCCGCTGTCTCTATTTGGTGAGCCATTGGTATAAACTTTCCCGGCCAGTCGTAGCGCCTAGTGATAGGCGACGGCACATCCTTCACACCAAGGTTGCGTAGTACCCTTGCTTCATCTAAGCCCCAGTACACAGCGACTTCAAAGATACCATCCGTTTCAGACAGCACCTTATGCTTTGGAATGATTGCGTACTTGTTTGGGTTGCGCGTGCGCAGTACGAGCGCCTTGTCGTCAACGATTTGCATTACGCATCTTCCTTCAACCTAGCCCACGGCGAGTTGTCAGAGTGATGGTTAAGTTCTTCCATCTTTTTGTTGCTGTGCAAGCGTGCGGATGCGTCAGACCAAAAGTCATCTTCTATCTCCGACACATCTACCCATGTATCTCCATAACGTGCACGCCACAAGTTGACTAGCTCAGACAGCGGTATGGAATACACAGGGTCGTTGTTAGGGTTAAATACCGTCATGGTTACTGCAGACTTTTTTCCCGTAACGTGTGCGTACATTTGAGCGCTTACCCCTAGCTTCTTAGCAAGAGCAACTTCCGTTGCGGTTAGCGTCACGGTTCCTTTTACTTTTCCCATTTGCTTCTCCTTGATTTATTTTGGATTACGACACACATATTTAGAGCGGTCGGTTAGGAAGTGAATCTCAAGTTCACCTTCTCTTCTCATTCGGTCGTACGCGTCTTTGTAGAATGGGTCTTCTGTTACTTCCACCAGATCAACCCATTCATGTCCCCAACGCGCTACCCAGAGATCGATAAGTCTTGCGGTAGGTATATCACTTAATAGAGTGGTCTGACTTTCTTGCATACGAACGGTTTGCGCTCGCGTCTTTGACGCGGAGATTCGAGCGTACGGTTTTTCCACCTTTGGATAATGCTTTCTTGTGATCGACATCTTTGCCGTCTCCTTTATGTACTAGCCCTTCCTTCTCCATGATTGATCGCGCTTTGTTTCGTGCGGCACGTTTCTTCTTGACCATTGGTGTGCCGTCATACTGTTCGTACTCTTTTGCGTACGGGCGGGGTTTGTTTACGTAAGGCATGTTAGTTCCTATCTTGCTTGGTTAACTTTTGAGACCGCCTTCAAGCTGTCCACAACTCTGGCGGGTTGATCTTTATCCATCTTGATGCGCATCACATCATGTGCAAGGCGCAACGCCATAATCGTCGCACATTCTGGATGAAACCACAATGACACGTAGCCTTCAATGTGGTCGTGTATTGTTTTAAAACGAGGGTCTTTGCTTTGCGTTAATACGCCGTGATCTGAGTGCTCGATGGCGGATTGATCTTCTCGTATTTCTCCATGGCAGATGTGGCAAAGACATGGAGTCATTGTGAATTCGTTTGCGGGATGTACAGCCATTTGTTTCTCCTAGTGTTTCTTGTTGAACTCGCAGGTTTTTACTGGACACCACCCGCATAGAGGTGTTTGGTTTGGGTTCCATACGTCATTGGCAAAGCTAGCTTCAAGCCGCGCTGTACGCTCACGATAGTCCCACCAGTGTTTGTCGGCCTCATCTCGTGCCATCGACATCTTGACCATATCATTTTTTACAATGAACAGCAACGCGGAGTTAACCTTGCGGATGTGTGGGAAGTGGGCAAACACCATGAGCGACATGAGAACTAACTGATCTCTATCGGGGTACTTGTTGTTGCCCGTCTTCCAGTCGCCCACCCAAGCCGTTAGGTTGTCGTCATCAACGATCAGGATGTCAGCAATGCCGCGCACCCATACGTCTTTGTCTTTCCAACCTGTTGGCTTGAGGTCGACAGTCAGCGCCATCTCATACTCGGCTAGCTTGCGCCCATTCTTCTTCAGCATGGCGTCCACCACAGGCTTGAACTGTTCGTACTCAGGAGGGATTGGTTTGCCCTCTGCGATGTAATGCTCGATAGCTTCATGTACCTGATTGCCGTAGC
>Ga0315909_10003736_pt1 | contig 18384 bp, 16 predicted proteins | sample LakEriMetagenome_11_FD_203527 | JGI IMG/M metagenome (GOLD analysis project Ga0315909, IMG submission 203527) | Freshwater fungal communities from buoy surface, Lake Erie, Ohio, United States - Buoy 2 MA125 | ecosystem: Environmental > Aquatic > Freshwater > Lake | place: USA: Lake Erie, Ohio... | reverse complement strand
GTGCCGGACTGATGCGTGGCGGCCGTCATGCAGGCCATGCCGCCGAAGCCCTCCACCACCTCGAGAATCCGCATGTCGTCCGTGGCCACAACCACTTCCGCGGCGCCGCTCGCCTTGGCGCGTTCCCACACATGCTGGATGAGCGTCTTGCCGGCGATTTCGAGCAGGGGTTTGCCTGGCAGGCGGGTGGCGCCCATGCGCGCCGGAATATAGACCTTGAAGGTCACCTGCCGAACTTCTCCAGCTCTTCCTCGCTCAGTTCGCGGGCTTCCTCTTCCAGCATTACGGGGATGTCATCGCGAATCGGATAGGCCAGTCGCGCAGCCAGCGAGACCAGTTCATTGCGTGCCTTGTCGAAGAGGAGCGGGCCCTTCGTGACGGGGCACACGAGCAGATCAAGAAGTCGCTTGTCCATTCTTCATCCTGTTCAGCATGGCTTCCACCCGGGAGGCGAAAACCTCGGGAAGTTCCGCGGTGACCGGGGCCATCCAGCAGTTTGCCGAGGCGAAAAGCTCGCATTTCACGGCATCCTTCTCCGTCATGATCACGGGCAGCCCATCCCCAAACTCGAGATCCTCCGGCGTGAAGGCGTGATGATCAGGGAAGCCGTGGGGAATCACCTTCAGGCCCTTGGCCCGCAGGCTGGCGAAAAAACGCTCTGGATTACCGATGCCCGCCACGGCGTGCACTGTTTCCTCGGCAAAGGTTTCAAAGCCGATGGCGCGGTCGGCCCGCGCCACCGACACGAGATGGGTGAGCACATACTTCATGGCGAACTCGCCCCGCCCTGCGATGCCGTTGGTGACGATGATGTCCACCTCCTTGTTGCGGGAGGCAGGCTCCCGCAAGGGGCCAGCAGGCAGGCATTTGCCGTTGCCGTAACGTCGCACACCATCGATGACGGCTATTTCGATGTCACGCTCCAGCGCGTAATGCTGGAGACCATCGTCGCTGATGAGGATGTCGCAGCCGGCGTGTTCGAGCAGTGCCCTGGCGCATTCCCCGCGATCGGGACCCACTGCCACCGGGCATTTGGTGCGGCGGGAGATGACGATGGCTTCATCGCCCACAGTGCGTGGATCGCTGTCCGGTCGCACCTGCTGCGGCCAGTGGCGTGCATGGCCCCCATAGCCGCGCGCAATGACCCCGGGATTGAAGCCCATGGCCTTGAGGTACCCGGCCAGCCAGATCACGAGTGGCGTCTTGCCAGTGCCGCCCACCGTGACGTTGCCGACCACGATCACCGGAGCATCCGGTCTATAGGAAGAAAAGACGTTGTTGCGATAAGCGCTGCGGCGGATATCGATCACGAGGCGAAAGAGCATGGACAGTGGGGTCAGCGCCATGGCCGCCGGATGCTTGCCGTACCAGACTTCGCTGGTGAAGCGGTCGAGCGCCAAGCGCACTTTGAGGCGCAAGCTCTGGGCGTGCCCACTGCTCATGGTGCAGGGCTCATGGTGAAGGGCTCATGGTGAAGGGCTCATGGCGCGACCCTGCCGACGGTCGGAAAGGTGATGCGGGTGAGCCCCTCCATGCGAGCAGCATCCATGGCATCGACCGCCAACTGGAAATCTGTTTCGCGATCGGCGCTGATGATGACCATGGGGTCTCGGGAGTCCCCTTTCGCAGCCTTGAGCGCGGCGCGCAGGCTCTCCATCGCACTGTCGGGCAACGCCTTGCCAGCCACGAAGAACTGACCCTGCCTGTCGATCACGATTTCGATGGAAGCAGGTTCGGTGGGAATGGGGTGTTCACTGGCAGACGGCAGCTGGAGATCGATCTTCGATTCATCCACGAAGCGGGTGGAGACCATGAAGAAGATGAGCAGCAGCAGGACCACGTCGATCAGCGACGTGATGTTGACCTCGATGTCCTCCTGCCGGCGTCCCCGGAAATTCATGTCGGCTCTTGCGCGCGTTCGCCCTGCAGAACCTCTACCAGCTTGAGTGCCTCCTGCTCCATGGTGATGACAAGAGCATCCACCTTGCCACGCAGGAAACGATAGAAGTACAGCGCGGGAATGGCCACAGTGAGTCCCGCCGCCGTGGTGATCAGGGCCTCGGCGATACCGCCCGAAAGCGCGCTTGGATCACCGATGCCATGCGCCTTGAGGGCGGCGAACATCTTGATCATGCCGAACACGGTGCCCAGCAACCCCATCAAGGGCGAGATGGCGGCAATCGTGCCCAGGGTATTCAGGTAGCGGTCGAGATCATGTGCCACGTGGCGTCCGGCTTCTTCGATGCTTTCGCGGAGCACGGCCCGATTGTGACCCCGATTGACGAGGCCGGCGGCCAGCACCCGGCCCAGCGGCGAGCCGATGCGCAGGGCATGGATACGATCCTCGTCGAGCGCACCGGACTTGAGCATCTGCCAGACCTGGGCGACGAGGTTGGGCGGCGTGACACGCTTGGTCTGCAGCGACCAGAAGCGTTCCACGATGATTGCGGTGGCGAACACTGAGGCGAGCAGAATGGGGAACATCACCCACCCGCCGGCTTTGATGATTTCGAACACTGTGCGCCTGATCCTCTGGGAACGGAGCACACTGCTCCGGCGGGCAGGAAAGGTATCAGACGCGGTCAGGCGCGGAAAGGGCATGAGCGACCGGGTGCGGCGTCCCCTGCGTCGCACAGGCTCACTGCGAGGGATCCCAGTGCCGTGGCCAGCCCCGGCGCGTGCTCTCCACCTGCAAGCCCTCTCGCGCGAAAAAGATGCGCAGCGTGCCCTCATGCACCGTACTGACGCTGGCGATCTCGAGCGCATCCAGACTTTCAAGCACTTCGGGCGCCGGGTGTGCGAAGGGATTGCGATACCCCGCGGAGATGACGGCCAATTCCGGCTTGACCTCAGCCAGGAACGCGCGACTGCTGGACGTCCTGCTACCGTGGTGCGGGAGCAGCAGGACGTCCGCCCCCAGCGCGTCGTCCTCGCGCAGGAGCGAACGCTCGACCTGTGCGGTGATATCCCCTGTCAGCAACAGGCTGCCTGTGGAGCTCACGACACGCAGCACGCAGGAGGCGTCATTGCCCTCGAGTCGACTGCCGGGTGCCGGGTGCAGAATTTCGAAAGCGACCCCCTCCCAGCGCCAGGCCGCGCCCCGTTCGCAACGGCGTGAAGCGGGCATCCCGCTTGCCACCGGCTCCCCGCCAAGTTCCTCTTTTATGGCAAGAGCCTCGTGCAGGCTGCTGATACCCCCGGCGTGGTCCAGATCCGCATGGCTGACCATCAGCAGATCAAGGCTCGCGATGCCATGGGCGCGCAGCCACGGCAGCACGACCGCACGCGACTGATCCCCCCCTTCAGGGAACCGGGCGCCCGTGTCGTAGAGCAAGGTGTGGGCCCGGGTGCGGACCAGGACGCTGAGCCCCTGCCCCACATCGAAGACCACGGTCTCGAACTCCCCGTGCGCGGGAGGCTGCCCCAGAGGAACGAGAAAGAGCAGTCCAATGGCGAAGGCCCAAGGCAACCGCGCGGCCCGCAGCGGCCCACACACCAGCGCCGCTGCGAGGATGCCCAGGGGCACCAGCAGACCGTGAGGCCTGGAATCCAGTGCCAGCACCGGGCTCAGTGACTCGAGCTTCAGCAGCCCCCACCACACGCCGTCCCAGATCCTCCCCGCCCACACCCACAGAGCCCCACTCAAGCTGGGCGCGGGCAGCCATGTCAGACATCCGAGCAGCAACAAAGGGACCATGGTGAGAGTGACCACGGGCACCGCCAGGGCATTCGCGAGCGGTGAGGCGAGCGGGACGGACTGGAACGCCCAGGCCAGCATGGGTGCGAAAAGCAGCGCCAAGGCGAGATGCACGCCGAACCAGCGGGCCTGCCAGGTGCTGGCGCGTTGCAGCTGTGCCTGCAGCACCATCAAGGCCACCGCGCCGAACGACAGCCAGAAACTCAGGGTCAGTCCGGCGGTGGGTGAGATCAGCAACACGACGGCCGCCGCGAGCAGCAGGGATTCCATCGAGAAGAGCGCCCGACCACGCAAGTGATTGAGCAGCGCGATCGCGATCATCACCAGGGTCCGCTGGGTGGGTACGGTGAATCCGGCAATGAGCGCGTATAGAGCAGCGCCGGCAAATGCGATCACGGCTGCCAACCAGCGCCAAGCTCGTCGACCAGTCGTCACGGCAAAGAGCGCGAGAATCGCGCGTGCGATCCCGTGCAGGCCGAGCGCGACCATTGCCACATGCAGGCCTGACACCGAGATCACGTGAATCACACCGGTGTCGCGCAAAATCCGCCATTGCTCATCGGCAATGTCGGCTCTCGCTCCTACCGCCAGAGCGGCCAGAACGGAGGCGCTCGCCGCCGGTGCGACGCTTCGTGTGATGGCTTCGGTCAGCGCAGCCCGTGCCCTCACGATGGGCGCGAATGCCAAGGGCTCGCAGTGATTGGCTGGATGCGCGACCACATAGCCGCTCGCCGCTATCCCGCTGGCATGAGCCCACTGTTCGAGATCGAAAGCTCCCGTGCTGCGCGTGCCGCGAACCCGCTTCAGGCGGACATGAAGGCTGCAGCGGCTGCCAGCCGCGAGACCCTCCGTTCCTGCATAGTCGGCAAGGCGCAAGGTGACGGGTGCAAGCGGCCAACCTGCCCGCCCCTGCCTTCGCGCGCCCTCCAGGTGGAAGCGGATGCGCTTGCCCTGCTGCACGGGCAGCTCACGAATTTCACCCGCCACGCGCACTGCCGCACCCTCGAGAGGCAGAGGGACTCGCGCTTCGATGAGTGCAAGGGCGTGCCAGGCGCTCCAGCAGGCCCCGAGCAGACAGAGCGCGGGCGGACGCAGGCGGGTAACCCACAGGGCCGCCCCGGAGACTGACGCCAGCAGCAGCACCAGCCACCGCGGGGGCAGCCAAGGGCAAAGCAGAAACAGCACGATGCCGCCACACCAGGCGGCCAGAATCGGGACCATGGATCGTCTTCCTTGACGCTTGGGGTCGAAGTGGATGCCGGCTTCCTGCCGACGCGCCCATCTTAGTCCATCGGCGGCGAGACTACGCAGGTCGCATGCTGGTCAGGCGTCGGTAGCTCCCAGCTCCTGCAGCTCCCCGCCGCGCAGTTCCACGGTGCGGTCGAGCTGGGCAGCAATACGTCGGTCGTGCGTCACGATGATGAGCGCCGTGCCCGAAGTTGCCCTGAGCGCCAACATCAGGGCCAGCACCGACTGTGCCGTAGCCTCATCGAGATTGCCGGTGGGCTCATCCGCCAGCACACAGCGAGGGCGCATGACCAGCGCACGCGCGATGGCCACACGCTGCCGCTCGCCACCGGAGAGCTCCGCGGGCCTGTGCTGCAGGCGGTGTGCGAGCCCTACGGCCGCAAGCATTTCCTCAGCCCGGGCACGCGCCTCGTCCACCTTGGCGCCACCGATGAGCACCGGCATCGCGACGTTCTCGAGGGCACTGAATTCCGGCAGCAGATGGTGGAACTGGTAGACGAAACCGAGCGCACGATTGCGCACACGGCCGCGCGCGGTCTCGTCCATCTTCCCGAGATCTTCGCCGCACAGCAGGATTTGGCCGGCACTCGGCGATTCGAGTCCCCCCAGCAGATGCAGCAGGGTGCTCTTGCCCGAACCGGAGGCCCCGAGGATTGCGACGCTTTCGCCCGCGTGCACCGCGAAGTTCACCCGCTTCAGGACTTCCACATCCAGCGCACCATCCTGGTAGCGCTTGCCGACATTGCGGGCGTCGAGCACCAGGGCGTCATTCATGACGAAGCTCCACTGCTGGGCGGGTGCGGCTTGCCAGCCAGGCCGGATAGAGCGGCGCGAGCAGGCACAGAACAAGGGCGACGCACAGGGTCACCGCGACATCCGCGGGCTCAAGCCTGGCCGGGATATGGCTGATGTAGTACACCTCAGGTGCCAATATCTTGAAGCCAAGAGTCCTCTCCAACCAGGCGATGACCGCTTCTATCCGCGTGCCCAGCAAGACTCCGAGTACAGTGCCCGCGACGACTCCGGCGCAGCCGATGAGCGCACCCTGCGTGAAGAAGACGCGCAATACGCGCCGCGGAGTCAGCCCCAGGGTCTGCAGGATGGCGATTTCGCCGGTTTTTTCCGTGACCACCATGACCAGCGTCGATACCAGATTGAAGGCGGCGACGCCCACACTGAGCAGGAGAATGACGAACATCACTATTTTCTCGGTCTCCAGGGCGCGGAAAAGGTTGACGTGCCGCTCCGTCCACGGCGTCAGCTTCAGGGGCTTGCCGGCATGGGTCGTAGGTAATCCCCCGACCAAAGCGCGGAGGTCGAAAGGATCACGCGAGACCAGACGCAGCGCATCCACCCCATTCGTGCGCCGGAACACGCGCTGCGCGTCGCGAAGATGGATGAAGACCGTGGCAGTGTCGAACTCCTGCACACCGGCTTCGAAGATCCCGGCCACCTCGAAGCGTTTCAGTCGCGGCAGCATGCCGCTGGCTGTGCGCAGAGGCTCTGCCAGCACCAGCATCACGCCATCGCCCACGGCCAGACCGAGAGCGTCGGCAAGGCCCGCACCCACCAGAATCCTGAAGCGACCCTCCTCCAGTGCGTCCAGGCTGCCTGCTCGCACATGCCGCGGCAGCGCACTCACCAAAGCTTCGCGCGCCGGCTCGACCCCCCGGACCTGTGCCCCTTGCACGGCATTCTGTCGGGTCAACAACGCCTGACCTTCAATCAGCGGGGCCCAGCCAGTGACGTCGGGATGGGCCGTCAATGTGGCGCCCAGATCTTCCCACGCGGGAATCGTGCCGGCCGCGGCCTCCACTTCCACATGCGCCGTCATGCCGAGCAGGCGTTCACGCATTTCGTGCCCGAAGCCGTTCATGATCGACAGGATGGTCAGCAGGGCTGCGATGCCGAGCGCCACCCCCGAAATGGAGATCGCCGCGATCAACGAAACCGACTGAGTCCTGCGCTGCGCTCTGGTATAACGCCACGCGATGAAGGTTTCTACGGGAGTGAACATGCGGCAGGAGTATACCGGCGCAGGCCTTCAGCGCCGATCCCTGGAAGCGATGCCCCGGAGATGAATTCCAAATGAAGATTCTCGCGCTGGAGACTTCCGGCGAATTCTGCTCCGTGGCCCTGTGGATCGACGGCCTCTGCGTGCAACGACACGCGTCGGCACCCGCAAGCCACACGGTGCATCTGCTTCCCGCCTGCGAGGCTCTGCTGGCTGAAGCGGGAATGTCCTCCTCGGCTCTCGATGGTCTGGCCTTCGGCAGTGGCCCTGGCGCATTCACCGGCGTGCGGGTTGCGGCTAGCGCGGCACAGGGCATCGCACTGGCGCACGATCTACCGGTAATTCCTCTCTCCAGCTTGGCGGCGCTGGCACACGGTGGGTGGCGCGCCAACGGCAACGCCCTCCAGATACCGATACTCGATGCAAGGCGGCAGGAAGTGTACTGGGGGGGGTACGAGATCCGGCAGGGTCATGCGCTTCTGGTGCTGCTCGAGCAGGCAACGGCGACGGCCGCAATGACACGGCCCCCGGGGCCAGGCTGGGCTCTGGTGGGGCGTGGCGTTGAACTGCTCACGGCCGAGGATCTCGTGCGTCTCCAGCCGGCTGGCTTTGCTTCCGCCGAATATGCCTTTCCGCAGGCTCGCGATGTGGCGGACCTGGCCGCTCCCTTGTTGCAGCAGGGCGCCGGGCTCGCGCCGGAAGCCGCCCTCCCCGTCTACCTGCGAAACGCGCTCTGACTGCGCCCGCCCGCACGTTCAACCGGGGCGAGGCGCCCCGGGCCTGGCAATTTTTGACCGATTTTCACGTAAGGCCCTGATCAGGCTCAAAGGCCCGGAAGTTATCCCCAGATTGTGCCCAGCTTGCGCCCGGTTGCGGGGACTGGATCCACAGAAGAATCCACACTATCTTGTGGTTGCGGGGCTTGTGAGGCACATCTTATTGTGGTGTCATACAAGTGCTTACACGCCGTTCCCAGAAAATTTCGAAGGCCTGGTCACAGGTCCCCACAAACCTCTCTCGCCACAGAGGAGCATGCATGGATCTCGAAAATTCCACCGTCAGCCGCGCGGCTGGCAGGAACCTCTGGACCTCGGACATTCCTGCCGGGGCCACTCAGACCGAACTCGCCGCGACCGCCCCTGGCGAGTTCAAGGTGATCCGCCGTAACGGCAAGGTCACCACTTTCGACGGCGACAAGATCAAGATCGCCATGACCAAGGCTTTCCTCGCCGTGGAAGGGGGCAACGCCGCGGCGTCCACCCGGGTCCACGAGACGGTCGAGGAACTGGCCGATTCCGTCATCCGCGCCATCACCCGGCGCATGCCTGCGGGCGGCGCCGTCCATATCGAGGACATCCAGGACCAGGTCGAACTGGCCCTCATGCGCAGTGAGCACCACCGGGTTGCACGCTCCTACGTGCTCTACCGCGAGGATCGCGCACGTGAGCGGGCCCGCAAGCAGGAGCTGGTCGAGGCCGCCACCGCCACCGCGCCCCAGATCTCGGTCACCCGTCGCGATGGCGTGCGGGCGCCGCTCGACAGCAGCCGGCTCCAGCGCATCGTCACCGAGGCTTGCCAGGACATCCTCAACACGGATCCGGCGCTGATCCTCGCGGAAGCCATGCGCTCGCTGTTTGATGGCGTGGCCGAAGAGGACGTCTCACGGGCGCTCGTGATGAGTGCCCGCACCTTCATCGAACGCGATCCCAACTACACCTATGTAGCCGCGCGCATGCTCATGGACGCGTTCCGCCAGGAGGCCCTCACCTATGTGGGCAACCATGCGGATACGGCGACCCAGCACGAGATGGTCGAGCGCTATCCGCATTACTTCGAGAACTATGTGAAGCGCGCCATCGATCTCGAGCTGATGGATCCGCGCCTCGGCAACTTCGACCTGAAGCGCCTTGGCCATGCCATCAAGGCGGAGCGTGACTTCAAGTTCACCTACCTTGGCCTGCAGACCCTCTACGATCGCTACTTCCTGCAATACGATGACACGCGCTTCGAGCTGCCGCAGGCCTTCTTCATGCGCGTGGCGATGGGGCTCGCGATCAACGAGATCGAGCCGGAAGAGTGGGCCATCAAGTTCTATGATCTGCTGTCCACCTTCGACTTCATGAGCAGCACGCCCACCCTGTTCAATTCGGGCACACTCCGGCCACAGTTGTCCTCCTGCTACCTCACCTCGGTGCCGGATGATCTCGATGGCATCTTCGGTGCGGTCAAGGACAACGCCTTGCTCTCCAAATTCGCGGGTGGGCTAGGCAACGACTGGACGCCGGTGCGCGGCATGGGTGCCCACATCAAGGGCACCAATGGCAAGTCACAGGGCGTGGTGCCGTTCCTGAAGGTCGCCAACGACACGGCGGTCGCCGTCAACCAAGGCGGCAAGCGCAAGGGTGCGGTGTGCGCCTACCTCGAGACGTGGCATATCGACATCGAGGAATTCGTCGATCTGCGCAAGAACACCGGTGACGACCGCCGGCGCACCCACGACATGAACACCGCCAACTGGGTACCGGATCTGTTCATGAAACGCGTCTGCGAGGATGGTGAATGGACCCTCTTCTCGCCGGACGACGTGCCGGATCTGCACGACCTCTTCGGCGAGGAATTCGCGCGACGCTATGCGCAGTGCGAGGAACGTGCCGCGCGTGGCGAGATCCGCAACCACAAGAAGGTGCGGGCGGTTGACCTCTGGCGCAAGATGCTCGGCATGCTCTACGAAACCGGGCACCCCTGGGTCACGTTCAAGGATCCCTGCAACCTCCGCTCGCCCCAACAGCATGTGGGCGTGGTCCACAGTTCCAACCTGTGCACGGAAATCACGCTCAACACTTCGCCCGGCCACGAAATCGCGGTGTGCAATCTGGGCTCGGTCAACCTGTCCGAGCACATGGGCCCGCAGGGGCTCGACATGCAGAAGCTCGAGAAGACGATATCCGTGGCCATGCGCATGCTGGACAACGTCATCGACTACAACTTCTACAGTGTGCCGACTGCCCGCGCCTCCAATCTGCGCCATCGGCCGGTGGGTCTCGGCGTCATGGGTTTTCAGGACTGCCTCTACCATCTGCGCCTGCCCTACGCCACGCAAGAGGCGGTGGAGTTTGCCGACCGATCCATGGAGGCAGTGAGCTATTTCTCGATCAAGGCTTCCACCGATCTGGCCGTCGAGCGTGGCACCTATCCGAGCTTCGAGGGTTCGCTGTGGAGCCGCGGCGTACTGCCCCACGACTCCATCGAGCTGCTGGAGCAGGGCCGCGGTGGCTATCTCGACATGGACCGCAGCCAGTCACTCGACTGGTCCAGCCTGCGCCAGCGAGTGAAGACAGTCGGCATGCGCAATTCGAACTGCATGGCGATCGCGCCTACCGCCACCATCTCCAACATCTGTGGCGTCAGTCAGTCGATCGAGCCGACCTACCAGAACCTGTTCGTGAAATCCAATCTGTCCGGGGAGTTCACCGTGGTGAACATGTTCCTGGTCGAGGATCTCAAGAAGCGTGGCCTGTGGGATGAGGTCATGGTCAACGATCTCAAGTACTACGATGGCAGCGTGGCCCAGATAGACCGCATCCCGCAGGACCTCAAGGCCTTGTATGCCACCGCTTTCGAGATGGACGCGCGCTGGCTGGTGGAAGCCGGTTCCCGTCGCCAGAAATGGCTGGATCAGGCCCAATCCCTGAATCTCTACATGGCGGAGCCCAACGGCAGCAAGCTGGACAACCTCTACAAGCTGGCGTGGGTGAAAGGCCTGAAAACCACCTATTACCTGCGCACCATCGGGGCCACGCATGTGGAGAAGAGCACGCTCAGCGACGGCAAGCTGAATGCTGTACAGCAGCAGAAGACGGCACAGCTGGCCGCACCCGCAGTGGAGGGGCCCAAGGTGTGCTCCATCCTCGATCCGGATTGCGAAGCCTGCCAGTAAGGCCGGCAGCCGCCAGGTTTGGAAAGAATTTGCGCAAGATTTGCAGGGGGAATGAATGCTGAATTGGGATGATCCGCTGGCGAAGTTCAAACAGCCCGCCGGAACCACTAACGCGGATGCGGAGCGCTATGCGCGCGCCGCCGCCGCTACCGAAATGCTGGCCCGTCTTGAACCGGAAGCCGTCGCCCCGGCGAAGGCCATGCCCGCCACCACGCCCGCGCCCCAGGGGGCGGAGCAGGCCGGTGCTACCGGGCTGGAGCAGGTGGAGTTCGGCGCACGTCGGCTGGCGGTTGACGACAAGATGATGATCAACTGCCGGGCCGACCTGAATCAGCTGGTGCCCTTCAAATACAAGTGGGCATGGCAGAAATACCTCAATGCTTGCGCCAACCACTGGATGCCGCAGGAAATCAACATGACGGCGGACATCGCCCTCTGGAAGAGCCGTGATGGCCTGACAGAAGACGAGCGCCTGATCATCAAACGCAATCTCGGGTTTTTCTCCACCGCCGATTCGTTGGTGGCGAACAATCTGGTGCTGGCGGTATACCGCTTGATTACCAACCCCGAGTGCCGTCAGTACCTGCTCCGCCAGGCTTTCGAGGAAGCACTCCACACCCATGCCTACCAGTACTGCGTGGAGAGCCTGGGCCTCGACGAGGCCGAGATCTTCAACATGTACCGCGAGATTCCTGCCGTGCATGACAAGGCCTCATGGGCCATGCGCTTCACGGAAAGCTTGGGCGATCCAACCTTCCGCACCGGCACGCCGGAGGCCGACCAACGCCTGCTGCGGGACCTGATCGCCTTTTACGTGGTGTTCGAAGGCATCTTCTTCTACGTTGGCTTCGTACAGATCCTGTCCATGGGACGCCGCAACAAGATGACCGGTGTGGCGGAGCAGTTCCAGTACATCCTGCGTGATGAATCGATGCACATGAATTTCGGTATCGATGTCATCAACCAGATCAAGGTCGAGAACCCGCATCTGTGGACCGAGGATTTCCAGCACGAAATCATCAACCTGATTCGCGATGCCATCGACTTCGAGATTCGCTATGCCCGGGACACTATGCCGCGAGGCATTCTGGGCCTCAATGCGAACATGTTTGAGGAATACCTTCAGTACATCGCCAACCGGCGCTTCGCCCAGATTGGACTGGCAGAGCAGTATCCGGGGGCGAGCAATCCGTTCCCGTGGATGAGCGAAATCATCGATCTCAAGAAAGAGAAGAATTTCTTCGAGACGCGAGTGACGGAATATCAGACAGGCGGTGCGCTTAGCTGGGACTAATTGGGCATTAGACCAGACCTCCACGATTGGAGCTAAGCGTGCTGCATTGGCCGGAAGCCGGGATACTGGCTTCCGGCTTTTTTTATGCACGCAAGCAGGCCTTGTCCTGCTCCTTCCCCCTGTGGCAACGCGCAATAAGCGGCTCTGTTACCGGCGCGGTGCCTCTCGCACCGCCGTCAGGTATTCCCTGAACCCACACGCCCGCCCAGTCCGGCCTCTCTCAGATTCACGGTAGTGATCTGCTGGGCATCGAGCAAGGAAACGAGCGTACGGCTGCGCTGCGAGACGCGGAACACTTTCTCGTCACTCTCCGCCGAATTGCGCTCGACTTCCGCGAGCGTGTCTGCGAGCCGGGCAGTGACCTCCAGACTCGAGGAGAGATCCCGAGCCTGAGCGGCCAGTCCACCGGCCAGCGCTTCGAGGCCCGCGCGCTCCGTGCTGCAGGCTTGACGCAGATCGGCCAATTCTCTGCGACCACTCTCCATCAGGTCACGTCCCCGCTGGAGCGGTTCAGCCGCGGCCGAGGCGCCCGTATCGAGTCTCGTCAGGGTACGACTCAGATCTTCGCTGAAACTGCGCGCACGACTGGCCATTCCGGCCACCTCATCCGCCATGAATGCAGTGCCTTGACCGGCCGTGCCAACGCGTGCCGCCTCGATGGAGGCGTTGAGCGCGACCAGCGAGATCTCCTCGGCCAGGGCCTCAAACGCGGTCAAGGCCTTGGTGATCCGTGCGCCCTCCTCCGCGAGCGCCGTCAACGCAGTCTCCGCATCGGCCAATCCTTCATCTGCACGGGCGAGCAAGCTGCCGAGGGCCCCAACGCTCTCTCCATTCCGGTCGGCGAGTGTGACCACGTGCCCGGTCTCGTTACCGAGTGCCGTGACCGCCGACAGGTGTCCCGCCTGAGCCTGCTGCAGGGCAGGCAACTCCTCAACCAGCTGTTGCAAGGCCTGGTGCTGGCGGCGAACACCCAGCTGCGCCTCGCCGCAGGCGGCCTGGACGTCGGTCGCAGCGGTTCTGAGCGTGGCGCCTGTTTCCAACAGATACCGGCGTTGTCCCCGGACCCGCCGCTGCTCCTCCGCCAGAAGGCGCGCGATGTCGGCCAACTCGTCCGCGCCCTCCAACCCCGGCGCCGTCCCGGTCTCCGGGTTGCGCAAGGTTTGCAGCAGTCGGCGCGCCCGCTCCGCCACCCGAGTCCCGAGTACGCCAGCCACAGCCAAAGGCAAGGCCGCGCCGATTATCGGGAGTATCAAGGTGGCCCGTGGCAGGGGCACGAACTCCGCGAGCGCAGTGAGCAGGATACCGGCCACGCCAGCGCCGCCTACGCACAGCATCTGGGTCTTGAGCGAGAGAGCGGTCGAGTGGTCACGCATCGGTGGGCTCCGGATCGGGGACGTTCAGGTGGATTCGCAGGGCGAATTCACCACAGTTCCTTAGCGGCCATGCCACGTCAGGCTTGAATCAAGAATTGCAAGATCACCCGGCCCTTCCCCGGCAGCCATGATGTGGACCGGACAGGCGGGAGTAAGCCCAGGGAAAAAGGCGTCCAGCACCCCCTGGGCCGAGAATTCACGGATCTGCTCGGGGGTGCAGTCCAGGGTGCTCTTGCCGTCCAGTGGTTTGACGAGGACCAGCGCATCCGCCTGGAGTCGATTGGCAAGCCACAGGGCGATACTGTCCGAACTGAGCGACCAGTCGCGCGGCAGTCCGTCCGCATCAAGCGCATGCTGGTCCGCAAGAATGGGCAGCCAGAGTCTGGGCGCGGTGTGGTCACCCTGCTCCAGCGCCGCGAGGCCCCGAGCCAAGGCCAAACCCGGCGCCCGTGACTGCAGCGCCAGTCCATACTGCGCCATCGCCAGCAAGGCCATGGCATGCGCGGCATCATCGGTGATGTTCCACTCGGCCTGCGCCGTGCGAACTGCGTCCGCGAAGCGCCCACCACCGGGAACCACGGTGCAGCTTGCCGTGGGATGCGCCAGCACAGACAGCCAGGACGCCAGCCAGGGGCTGCCACCCAGACTGCCACCCAGCTTAACGACGCAGCCCCGGTATCTCCGCATCCGCGAAGACCTCCAGCATGGCAGCGGCCTTGGTGAGGCATTCCTGGTATTCGGATTCCAGCTCCGAATCCATCACGATGCCGCCTCCGGCCCAGCAATAGAGCCTGGTTCCGTCCTGCACCAGGGTGCGAATCGCGATATTGGTGTCCATGCCACCATCGCAGCTCAGATAACCGATCGCCCCGCAGTAGACACCCCGTCGATTGGGTTCCAGCTCCTCGATGATCTCCATCGCGCGGATCTTTGGCGCGCCCGTGATCGAGCCACCCGGGAAACAGGCGCGCAGCACCGCGGCCGCCGAGACTCCTTCCGCGAGCTTGCCGCGCACGGTACTCACGAGGTGGTGCACCCGGGTATAGGTCTCGATCGCAAAAAGGTGCGGAACCCGCACCGAGCCCACGGCGCATATCTTGCCCAGATCGTTGCGCAGGAGGTCGACGATCATCACATTTTCCGCCCGGTCCTTGGGGCTTGCAGAGAGCTCCTCGGCCAGGCGAGCGTCTTCCACGGGATCCTCGCTGCGGCGGCGCGTGCCCTTGATGGGGCGGGTCTCCACCTCATCGCCTCGCACGCGCACGAAGCGCTCCGGCGAGGAACTGAGAATGGCGCCGTCTGGCAGCTTGAGATAGGCCGAGAAAGGCGCTGGATTCACATGCCGCAAGCGCTGGTAGGCGTCCCAGGCATCGCCACGAACTTCGGCCGAGAAACGCTGGGTCAGGTTGACCTGGTAGACATCTCCATCGGAGAGATAACGCTTGATGCGCTGCCAGGCAGAGGCATAGGTCGCGAAGTCCATCTCCGGGCGCACCTGAGACGTCACCTCAAAGCGTGTGCCGAACGCCGCCGGCGTGACCGGATCCTGCATCCTGCAGGCGCGCCGCAGGAATGTCGGCTCGTCCGGTGCCGCGGGATGCGATACCAGCCAGCAAGCATGGGCATCGTGGTCGATCACGACGGCGTGCGCATAAATGCCGACGACCATGTCCGGCGTGTCGAGATCCCGGCGCGCCAACACAGGAAGTTGCTCCAGTCGCCGTCCGAGATCGTAGGCGAAGAAGCCCAGGGCGCCACCCGCAAAAGGCAGCTCGCCAGCCTGAGCCGGACCCAGTTCAGTCAGTGCCTCGTCCACGAGAAGGAAAGGGTCGCGCCCGGAAATCTCGATCCCGTCACCGCGATGGATGGTCGTGTCGTTACCCCGGGTGACGAGCACCATATGCGGATCGCAAGCGAGGATGTCGTAGCGGCCGCGCGCGGCAGCCTGGCGGCAACTGTCCAGAAACATGAACCAGGGACGATCCGCCAGCCGGGAAGCAAGGGCGCCCGAGTCACGACTGTACGGCAGGGACTCCAGACGCGCGGCAGGCTTCATGCTGTGTGACGCCCGCGAAGCCGTGCCACCGCGACTGCGGGTGCACTTATATTCACTGCCGCACGGGCCGGGGCGCCGCAAAGACTGGCGTAATCGGTGAAATGTCCACCGCAGCGCGCGGCAATCCGGGAGGCGAGGAAACTGCCCACGCCAGCACCGACCAGAAGCATCCCGGAGAGTCTCCCTGATGCCGCACTGGCAACCTGGGCAAGGCCCTGTTCGATACGCTGCAACTGGCACTGGATGAGGTGCTCCGCAAACCCATCCAGCGCGCCGTGATCGAGGTTCGATGCATCCTCACCCAGCATGCGCGCGAGGCGGGCACGGCTGTGCGGAACATCTGCCGGGCGCTGATCAGCGGTAGGAAAATCGTCGGCTGCCTCCGGCAGATCGCCAGTGACCCGATAGACATCCGCCATGTTCGCGAAATATTCAGCGGCAAGTCCTCGCCACGCACCGGCGAACGGCGCCTGGGTGGCCACGGCCATCACGGGGGTCCGGCAGATACCGGTGTAGACGAGCTCGCCGCAGGCGAGCCGCGTGCCATCGCGATCTGCCCGGGCACACACCGCCCCCTCGGCGAAGGGCACGATGTCTGTGGTGGTGCTTCCGATATCGAGCAGCACGCCCGTTCCCGCCACTTGTGCGCAATCGAGCGCGGTGGCTCGCCAGTTCATCGAACCCACTGCCTCAGGTTCGGCACAGGCCGCCGCCGGGGACAGAAAGCCGTTGCGAGAAAACACGGCGAGATCCTCCCCCAGATATCGTTTCAGGACACCGAGAATAGCCACCACACCCTCAGCCCGTGTGGCAAACAGATCACACAGCTCACCCGTCATGGTCACCGCATGTCGAGCGACAGCCAGATCAGGCGAAGGCGCGAGTTCGGCCAACACGGCAACCAGAGCGTCCAGCCCCTGCCACAGGGCGCAGGTGCGCTGTTCGACCGTGAGCACACGACCGTCGCCATCGACCAGCGCGTACTTCACGTGGGCTCCACCGATATCCCAGCCGTGGTAAAGCAAGAAAGCTCTCCCTAGGATCCGGGCTGGTCGAGAGTGATTTGAGGGAAAACCTGCATGCGATGTGTGCCCGTGATCGATTTGCTGGGGGGAACGGTGGTACACGCGGTGAGAGGCCTGCGGGATCATTACCAACCCCTGCAGACACCCTTCGCCACCCGGCCGATTGCGCGTGAGGTACTCGCCGGGCTGCTAGGCTTTCACCCGTTTAGAAGCTGTTACATCGCGGACCTCTCAGCCATCCGCAGGCTTGGCGATCACGATCATGAGATAGCGGCACTGGTGACGCAACATCCCGATCTGGAGTTCTGGGTGGATGCCGGTTTCGGAACACGCACGGTCATACCGTTCTATGCGGGCGCGGCAAATGTGCGCCTCATCATCGGCAGCGAATCACTGGCCGATCTGTCGGCGTGGCACGGGACGCGGGCGCGTTGCACCGGCAGATTGCCACCCCTGCTCTCGCTTGATCATCACCAAGGTGAGGTCCTGGGTCCCGATTTGCTTGCAGAGGCGCCGCCACTGTGGCCGGCAGCCATCATCGCCATGAACCTTGACCACGTCGGCAGCGGGCTCGGACCTGATCTCCAGCTGATCGATTGCCTCGCGACGCAGGCACCGAGTGCACGCATCATCGCAGCGGGAGGAGTGCGCGATAAGAGTGATTTGGATGCGCTGGGAGAAAGGGGTGTTGCGGCAGTCCTGCTCGCCACGGCCTTGCACCGGAGAGCGTTGACATCAGGCGACCTGGCCCGGGTGGAGAAAGGGGGGGCCTGAATACAAAAGCCCCGCCGGAGCGGGGCTTTGCTGGGCCAACCGGTGCGGTCAGGACCGCCCCGGTCATCACTGTTACTTGGCCTGGAACGGATGGTCGACCTTGCTCTTCTGCTGGACCACGTCGGAAGCCTTCGGCTCACGCGCCACGGCGCGCTTGATGGACTCCTTGGTCGCCTGATAGTTGTATTCCTGAATCTTCTTGTCGTCATCGGCGAGCCAGTGGATGAACACGCCGACGCAGATGAAAATATCATCGGCTTCGTTGGCGGGAATGGTGCCGTCTTCCACGCAGTCCGCCACGGCCATCGCGACACCACGCTGCGCGGGTCCGAACATCTGCACCGCCTGCTTCGAGCCCTTGATCGTGACCTTGTTGAACATCACGGTGCTCGGCTTGGCAGCCAGATTGGGGGCAACTACCGCCAGCAGACTGGAAAAGCCGTCCTTGTTGTTCGTGATGCAATTGCAGAAGGCCGCTTCCGCCGCGCTGCCGCGGGGGCCCATGATGAGGTCGATGTGGGCGACTTCGTTGCCATCCCCTACCAGCGATTCGCCAACCAGAACGCGATCTACTACAGCCATTTGATTTCTCCTGTTCAATGCTCGGGATTTGTTCTTGTACCTGGCTGCAGCGCCCTGCGGCCGCAGCGACGCTGCGAGGGTTCAAGGCTTCGGCGCCGAGTCCAGCAACAGAGCCAGCAAGCTGGCGACGGTCAGATCGGCGGTCGTGCCGGGATTGAGTCCCCTGCCCTTCAGTGTCTTGTCAAAGGCGGACAGCACCTGCCACCTTGCCTTTTGAGTGTCGCACGCTTTCAAGGCGGATGTCACCGCCCGGGCTTCGGCCTTGACACCGGCGGCTATCGTGCGTCCCCACTTGCGCGCGATATGGCTGTCCTCCAGAGAGGCGAGCAAGCGGAGATAGCAATCGGTCACCGCCCGCGACAGAAATGCGCCCGATTGCAGTGC
>Ga0315909_10003734_pt1 | contig 18390 bp, 16 predicted proteins | sample LakEriMetagenome_11_FD_203527 | JGI IMG/M metagenome (GOLD analysis project Ga0315909, IMG submission 203527) | Freshwater fungal communities from buoy surface, Lake Erie, Ohio, United States - Buoy 2 MA125 | ecosystem: Environmental > Aquatic > Freshwater > Lake | place: USA: Lake Erie, Ohio... | reverse complement strand
AAAAATCAAAGAAACCGTTGCCGAAGTTAAAAAAGAAGTGGCCGAAGTAAAGATTGCTGTTGCAGAAGCAAAAGTTGCTGCTAAAAAAGTAGTAAAAGAAGCTTCTGATGTAGCTAATGTGGTAGAAAAAGCTGCTCCTAAAAAGAAAAGATACTACCCAAAGAAAAAAGCTGCTCCTAAAGCTGAGCAAAAAGCTGCTGCTAAAAAGTAAATGAAACGATTCAATACTCAACAACTTGTAATTCTTGCTTTATTAGCATTACTAGCATATCAATTCTTTTTTGCTGGTAATCGCTACAAGAAAGATTACGAAAGAATGTTGAGAGAGCGTGAACAAGAATACAACACGCAGATTGAAAAGTTAGAAAGTCAATCGGATTCTCTTTTAAAAATCAATAAAGATATTGAAAAAGAATTAAAGAGAATTGATGTTCAGATTGACAAAAAAGATGCTCAAATCAATAAGTTAAGGAAACAATATGAAAAAGATGTTGCTAAGCTTGACGCTATGTCTGATAACGACATTGCCGATGCTTTCACAGACGCTTTCAACTGAATCTAACTTAATTGCAGTTCCGAGAGCGGCTCTTGAAAACGCATTAAAGGTAAAAGCAGAACGTGACTTGTGTGTTAATGAATTACGATTAACACAAGAAAAGGTTGTTTTATACTCAAAATCTATTGATTTGTATAAAGTTGAAGTTGAAAACTTAAATAAAGTTATTACTTCAAAAGATTTGGTTATTGTAGAAAAAAACAAAATAATTTCTCTAAAAGAAGACCAAATCAAAGTTTTAAAAAGAGAAAAATCTTCTAAAATGTGGCAAGGTCTTTTGGTTGGCTTTGCTGGTGGAGCTGCTACGGTTACATTATTGCTCGCTCTATAAATAAAAATGTATGGCAAAAAGTTTAAAGGAACTTATTAGGGAAGAGTACATTAAATGTGCTAAAGACCCAGTGTATTTCTTTAAGAAATATTGTTATATCCAACACCCTCACCGAGGTAAAATTCTTTTCAATCTTTATGATTTCCAAGAAGATTTGATGAGGGAGTTTGATGACCACAGGTTTAATGTAATCCTCAAATCACGTCAGTTAGGTATTTCTACTCTATCCGCCGGATACTCTTTATGGATGATGTTATTCCACGAAGATAAAAACATTTTGGTAATTGCAACCAAACAAGAAGTAGCAAAAAACCTTGTGACTAAAGTAAGGTTTATGCACGAAAACCTACCAAGTTGGTTAAGAGGCCAAACCGAAGAAGACAATAAACTTTCTTTACGATTGAGAAATGGTTCTCAAATTAAAGCAACATCAGCAGCAGGTGACGCGGGTCGTTCTGAAGCTCTTTCAATGTTAATTATGGATGAGGCTGCGTTTATTTCCAACATTGAAGATATTTGGACTTCTGCTCAATCAACTCTTTCAACCGGTGGTAAAGCTATTGTCTTATCAACTCCAAATGGTGTTGGCAACTGGTTTCATAAAATTTGGTTAAAAGGTGAGGCTGGTGATAGTTGGAATCCAATCAAACTTCACTGGACCGTTCACCCTGAACGAAACCAAAGTTGGAGAGATGACCAAACAAAATTACTTGGTGAAAAGGGCGCAGCACAAGAATGTGATTGTGACTTTATCAGTTCGGGTTACACGGTAGTAGACTCATCAATTCTAACTTGGTATACTGAAACTTATATTAAAGACCCAATTGAAAAACGAGGATTTGATGGAAATTATTGGTTGTGGGAATATCCAAATTATTCTCGTGACTATGTAGTGGTAGCCGATGTGGCTCGTGGCGATTCATCCGACTATTCAGCATTCCACGTTATTGATATTGAAACCGTAGAACAAGTTGCTGAATACAAAGGTAAGATTGAAACCAAACAATATGGAGCATTCCTTACATCGGTTGCTGCGGAGTGGAACAATGCTATGTTGGTGGTTGAAAACGCAAACATTGGTTGGGCTGTAATCCAAGAAGTTATTGATAGAAACTATACAAACTTATATTACTCATATCGTGAGTTGGGTTATGTAGATGATGATGTCCACCTACGAAAAGGTTGGGACCTAAAGAAAAAAGAAGATATGGTTCCGGGCTTTACAATGTCTTCACGAACAAGACCTTTGGTGATTTCTAAACTTGATACCTATATGAGAGAAAAAACACCAATCGTTCACTCAAAGCGTTTAATTGATGAGCTGTTTGTATTCATTTGGAATGGTTCCAAGGCGGAGGCTCAACAAGGGTATAACGATGACTTGGTTATGTCGTTCTCCACAGGACTTTGGGTAAGAGACACCGCATTAAAATTAAGACAACAGGGTATAGATTTAAGCCGTACCGCATTAACTCACATTTCAAAGACTCAAGGTGGTGTTTACAACGCCAGAATGGGACAACATAATCCTTGGGTATTAAAAGATGGTAGAGGTAATGATGTAGATATGACTTGGATACTTTAATTTGGTAGTGTAGTTTATTTTTTGTATATTTATAGATTGTAAAAGTATACTCTTTTAGTTTAGAAAAACATTATGGCAGACAATTCATTATTTGGAAGATTACAAAAACTATTCGCTACCCAAGTCATCGTAAGAAGAGTTGGGAAGAATCGTTTACAAGCCGTAGACTCACAAAGACTACAATCTCAAGGTAATATCCGTGGAACATCATACTACGATAGATTTGGTCGTTTACATACTTCTCGTAGGAATTGGGAAACCTACAATCAACAATTTAACTATCACTCAAACAAGTTAGAATTGTATACTGACTATGAGGCGATGGACAAAGACTCAATCATTACTTCTATTTTGGATATCTACTCCGATGAGTGTACCTTAAAGAACGATATGGGTGATGTGATTCGTATTAAATCTTCTGATGAGAATCTAAAGAAAATCCTTCACAACTTATTTTATGATATCTTAAATATTGAATTCAACCTTTGGGCTTGGGTTCGTGGTATGAACAAATATGGTGACTACTTTTTGTATTTAGATATTGAAGAGGGAGTTGGTATTGTAAATGTCCAACCAATTTCAGCATACGAATTTGAACGTGAAGAGGGATTTAATCCTGATAACCCTTATGAGGTTAGATTTAAATTATCCAATATGAGTTCTTCTACCAATTTCTCATATGGTAAAGATAAAAATACATACTTCCCATTTTATCAGATTGCACACTTTAGATTAATGACCGACTCAAACTTCCTACCATATGGTCGTTCTTTGTTAGAGGGTGCTAGAAAAACTTGGAAACAATTAACTCTTATGGAAGACGCAATGATGATTCATAGAATTATGAGGGCGCCTGAAAAGAGAATCTTTAAAATTGATGTTGGTAATATCCCACCACAAGAGGTTGACCAACATATGAGAAACATTATTGATGGAATGAAAAAAGTTCCATATATTGACCAGAACACGGGTGATTACAACCTCAAGTTCAATATGATGAATATGTTGGAAGACTATTTCTTGCCGGTTCGTGGTGGTCAAAGTGGAACTGAAATTGATTCTTTGAGTGGTATGGAATTCGGTGGTATTGATGATATTGAATACCTAAAGAATAGAATGATGGCTGCTCTAAAAGTTCCCAAAGCATTCATTGGATACGAGGAGGGTGTAGAGGGTAAAGCCACACTTGCTCAACAAGACATTAGATTTGCAAGAACTGTAGAACGAGTTCAAAAGATTGTTCTATCAGAACTTACTAAAATTGCAATTGTTCACCTTTACTCACAAGGATACGAAAACGAAGACCTCGTTAACTTTGAGTTAGAGCTTACAAACCCATCTATCATCTACGAACAAGAGAAAGTTGCTTTACTTGCTGAAAAGACAAGTCTTGTAAGAGATATGAAAGACTTAAAGATGATTTCACAAGAGTGGATTTACAAAAACATCTTTAATATGTCTGATGATGAGTGGACAAAAGAACAACAAAAAGTAATTGATGACTTGAAGTTGTCATTCAGACACGAACAAATTACTACCGAAGGTAATGACCCAGCCAAAACAGGCGAATCGTTTGGAACACCACACGACCTTGCTGTGATTGCACAACAACCTGCTGAAGAAGAAGGTGGTTCTCCTGAAGGTGGATTTCCTGGCGCTGGAAGGCCTACGGAGAGTGGAACATACGGAACCGACCAAGCAAATATGGGTAGAGACCCACTTGGTAAACAAACCGACATTAGTAGAGACAGTACATATCACAATTTTAGAAAAGGACCAATGGCGGTTGAATCTCAAACGGCATTAAAATCTTCTTTAAAAAAAATGAAGGTTAAAACAAAGTCTATGATTATTGAATCCTTAAAACCAGAGTCTAAAACTGAAGAGTTGGGGCTGCTGGATGAGTCTCAATTGTTAGATGATACGATTTAACCTACAATACGATATTTATTTATTAGAAAGTCAAATAAAAGGTTTGAAATGGGTAAATTAAAACACAGTAAGTTCAAAAATACGGGTATTTTATTTGAGTTGCTCGTGAGACAAATTGCTGCTGATACATTAGGTGGTAAAAACTCACTGGCGCTTGAAATAATTAAATCCCATTTCAAAAAAGGGACTGAACTAACCAAAGAGTTAAATCTCTATCAGACGCTTCAAAAAGAAACATTTGATACTCAATATAAAGCTCAAGAATTTGTTAATATTATTTTAGAGCAGAGAAAAGGTTTAAACGAATCTATTCTTCGTAGACAAAAATATAATCTTATCAAATCTATCAAAGAATCTTACAAGATTGATGACTTTTTTAAGTATCGTGTAAACAATTACAAAGAATTAGCATCAACCTACAAGTTATTTGAATATAAGCAAGAAAATTCTCCAAAAGAATGGGTTGATTGTAAGAATACTATCTTTGAAAGTATTATCACCAAAAAAGAACAATTGGTAGAACAAAAAACCAACGAAGAATACACAACACAACCAAAAGAGGTTCGTTTATTGGCTTACAAATTCTTGGTTGATTCATTCAATGAAAAATATTCAAGTTTAACTTCGGAACAAAAGAATGTATTAAGAACATACATCAATAATATTGATAATTCAGAGAAATTAAGAAAGTATGTTATATCTGAAGTTAAAAAATTAAAGACCGCATTTGGTAAAGTAAAAGTATCTGATAAGGTTGTATCTATTAAGTTAAACGAAACTGTTAATTTGATGGAAAGTATCGCAACATCAAAGGTAATCAGCGAAACGCAGGTTCTTTCTCTATTAAGATACCACGAATTGCTTCAAGAAGTGAGGAAACTAAAATGAGTAAATACTTGCTAAAAGAACTTGAAGACAAATTCAATCAACTTGAACTTCAACAAGAAGAAGATGAGTTGGATGAAGCAAATGTGACCGCAAACCTTGATGGTGGTGCTGGTCCCCCAAGAACCCCATACGCTTTTGCTAAAAGTGAGGATGATATGGATGATGACCACATTGAAGTATTAGGATACAAAAAATCAAAAAAATCAAATCAACATTTTGAATCACTTTCACAATTAGATTCTAAATTAGAAAGTTTGATTGAAGCAACCTATCGTGCTTATAGAAAAGATGAGTCAATGTCTGCAAAGAAAAAAGTGAATCTTGCTATCAAAGAAATTAATCGTAAGTTGTATGAGGTTGAACAATTAGTAAATCAGAATACAAAACTTAAAACCGAAATGGGATTGAGTCAAGGTCAGTATTGGGAATCTACAAAAGTAAGATTTAGTAAGATTTCCGAAAGAATGTTAAAGATTTCTCGTAAGATTAAAGAATTGGGTGCTTGATATGTCGTGTGGATGTGAAAAGAACCAAGTTAATGAAGCTTTAGAGGTGGATGACATCTCTCAAATCAGATTGTTGATTCGTAAAGAATTAGCTAAAGTATTTCTTGACCTTTACCGCAAAAAACAAATCTGGGAAAAATAATGAAGCAATTATTAGTTGATACTACTGTATTCCAAATTACACCTCAAATCTTGAAGGAGTCGCAAGACCGCCACGGAAGATTTTTGGTTACAGGTGTATTGCAGAGAGCAAACGCTAAAAACCAAAATGGTAGAGTATATCCAAGAAACATTCTTGAAAGAGAAGTTGAAAAATACAAGGGTAGGGAAATCAAAGAAAACCGAGCATATGGTGAACTTGACCATCCGGAATCATCGGTAATTGAATTGAAAAACACATCACACGTTGTTCGTGATGTGTGGTGGAATGGTGATGATGTAGTTGGTGCTGTTGAAATCTTAAACACACCTGCTGGCAAAATCTTACAAGAGTTAATCAAAGCAGAATGTACGGTGGGTATCTCATCAAGAGGTATGGGTTCAGTAAGTCAGATTAAAGAAGATGGGACTGTTGCAGTTGAAGGTGACTTTGAATTGATTTGTTGGGACTTTGTTTCTAACCCATCAACGCATGGCGCTTTTATGAGACCTACAAATGAAGGGGTTATCAAAGAGTCAGTTCAAAGAAAACAAACTAATTATAATAAGGTTAATACACTTATGAGAGAAATCATCTGCGAAGTGGGTGGATATTGTGAGTGTGATTTTGGAGATATAAAATGAAAATGATATCATTACTAAAAGAAAACGCTAGTAGAACCGCAATGGAAATTGGCGGTTTGACTGGTTTAAACAAAGATGCAATCCAAAAGTTTGTTGATACTCACAATATGGATATTGAGAAGGTTTACCAATATGTTAAAAAGTCAAAGTTAACAGATAGACTTAATTTTGTAACGGCAGTAGTTGGAACTCCTGGAAATCCGGTTCAAAAAAGAATGATTAAGATGTTTGGTGAATCAGTAAACGAATCACAAGACCACGAAGTTTCAATGGCTCAAAATTCATTGGATTCTATTATCAAATACGCTACTGAATTGAAGCAAAAAATGGGTGAGATGGAAAAAGATATTCCTGCTTGGATTCAAGACCACATCACTAATGCTGAAAACTATGTATCTCAAGCGGCTTCAAACTACCACGAATATGGTAGTGGTATGAACGAAGGTAGATTAAACGAAATGAACCGCCAGTTAAATGTAAAAGTTAACAAGATGTTATCATACGAACTTGATGACTTGAGAAAAGGTGGAGCTAATCACTTATGGGCTATTATGCACATTTTGATTGGCGCATTAAGAGATGCTAACTTCCATTCAGACGCAAAGAAAGTACCCGCCATCTTCGGTTCAAAAGCAAAATACGAAGGTGACCCACAGGGTGAGAAAGACCTTGAGAATATGTACGAATACGATTTAGGTCCGACCATTGCTGCTCTTGCAAAATGGGATGGTAAAGACATCGTAAACGCAGTTGGTTTTTATGTATCAATGAATGTTGGTAGACCAATGGGTGAAAAAATTGAAAAACTTGTTGAAGGTAAAAAATAAGGACAACTAAAATGAAAAAATTATCACAACTTCTTAAAGAATCGCAAGAGTTAGATTACCGCAGAATGAATGTCGGTGAAGAAGAAGGTCAAGGAATGACCAAAGAAGAAAAGCGTGCATTCGTTGAGGCTGTTGCTGCTTACCGTCAATTAGGTGAAATGATTTCACACAAAGGTAATTTGGCTGAAATTCACGACTCTATCAAAGGTATCGTAGAAAGTGCTAATAACATTACGTTAAAAGAAACTGGTGATTGGTTTGATAGAGTAACTGTTCAGAGACATATGAAATCTATGAACGAATCATTCAAGGTATTCTCAAGCACCTTAAAAGAGGTGTCTACTCTTCAACAAAGATTGGAATCTACTTACGATGAAATCGGTGAGGTTCTTGGTAAATACTACGAAATCAAAGAAGGTAATGAGTTTGGTGCTGAAAGAGCTAAAGCAATTGCTGGTGGTGAAGATTCATTTGAAGTTGATGGTAAGTCATACAAGGTAACTGGAGTAGACGCTGAAGACAAGAAGAACGCAGAAGAGTTTGCTAATGAGTCTATGAAGTTAACATCTTTAATCAAAAGAAACGAAGAGTTAACTGGTCGTCAAAAAGAATTGGATGTTGATAGTGATGGTGACATTGAAGCTGATGACTTGGCTGATTTAAGAGCCGGTAAAAAAGCAGATGAGTCGGTAAACGAAGGAGTATCTCCGGCGGATATGGATAAAATTAAAGGGGCAGTAGAAGCAGCATCTTCATTTATGAGTGTGGGTAGTGAGTTAAAGAAATTAGGTGTGAAATATACTTTCGCTACCGAACCATTACCAATTTATATTATACAACCAACTCCAAATAACAAAGTTGCTATTGTAAATAAGAAATACGCAACCAAACCTGATTTTGTGGTTGGTGATATTGCAGTAGGTATAATGGAAGGCAAATTAAACGAAGAAGAAATTAAGTGGAATGCAGTTGAAAACGCAATCATCAACTTCTTAAAGATGAACACCAAAATTTTGGACAAGAGAGTTCAAGCTAAAGATACCGAAGGTGTTAAAGGTGGATTAAAATCTATTATTAGTGGTTTGACTAACGCACAAAGAAGTTTGAAGTTAGAATCAGTAAACGAAGGTGTTAGAATTTCATTATTTGACCCGAATAAAAATAAAATTTTAAAATCATTATCGGTTGATAGGAATTACAAAGAAGCCGAAAAAGAAGTTGAAACTTTAAATAAAAGATTATCAGCTTCAGAAAAGAATAAAGGGTATTACTGGAAAATTACTACAATAGGAGAATCAGTAAACGAAGCTAGTTATGTGAGTGGATACACTGTAAAAGCTAAAACTCCATATGAGTTTGTAAATGGTGCATACGCAGTTCTAAATGCATATTTAAGAGATGAAGAACTTGGACCAAAAGGTAAAAAAGAATTACAAGATATCTTAAAGTCATTAGAGTATATGAGAAAGTATTTCTTCTTTAAGTTGAGTGAATCAACCGAATCGGTAAATGAAATCACACTTGCTAGAGGTTTAAAAGATTTAATTAAAGGAACAACCTCATCAGTTGAAGGTATTAAAGTTTCTAAAGAATTAGCAAGTGCTATTGCAGGATGGGCTACCGGTTCTACTTATGGTCAAAGATATGGTAATCAAATGTTGAAGTCTCCGTTTGCTAATGTTTGGCAGATGGTATTTAGTCCTTCATTTGGAGTTGAAGCACATTTGAAAAGATACGACAAGGAAGCTTTAAACACTTTGAAGCCCGAACTTATGAAAATCAAGTCAAAATTGGGAATGTAAGATGAACGAAATGAACATCCTACAAGACCTATCAGTTGAGTTTTCTCAAATGATTAAGAAAAACTTACCACAAATCAAAAAGTTATCCCCTTCTACTCAAAGAGAGTTGGGGAAACTTTTTTCTGATTTTAAAAATGGACTTGATGATTTAAGTTAAAAAAATTGTATTTATTACAATATAAAAAACAAGTTATGGAAGAAAACAAAAAATTCAAAAAAGTTAGAAAAGCCGAAATGGTTATTGTGGGAAAGCCCAACGCTGTGAAGGTAGTAAACAACAACATTGAAGCCGCTTTACGATTCTGGAAAAAGAATATGAAAGAAAGTGGTAAAATTGAATGGATTAAATCACATAGAGAATATGTGAAACCAACTACGGAAAAAAGAGAGCTACGAAATCAAGCACTCCGTAAAGAGTGGACACGACGCCAACAACAAGAATAATAAATGGTAAACACTTTATTGTTTCAATAAAAGTTCCCATATTTATTACTAAAAATGTAGTCCCCTAATGGGCTATAACTTTATTTATAATTGTATTATTAAGGTTCACGAATAACCTTATTACCCCGAAGAATAATTTAGGAGTTTAAAATGGCAAAATCAGATTTGCTCAAAGAAGCTATCGCTGACGCAAAAGCCGTAAAAGAAACTGCTTTAGCTAACGCTAAGTTGGCTTTAGAAGAAGCATTTGCTCCACGAATTCAGTCTATGTTGTCTCACAAACTCGCAGAAGAACTTGACGATGAGGAAGTTTCTGAAGAAGAGGAAGAGATGACTGCTGAAGTACCTGCAATGGAAGAAGAGGATGAAATGTCCGCTGACGCTGAAATGGGTGCTGAAGAAGATATGACTGAAGAAGAGGATGAAATGTATTCTGAAGAAGACCAAATGGGTGCTGAAGAAGAGATGGATATGGCTGCTGACTCTGATGAAGAAGGTGAAGAATACGAACTTACCGGTGATGAAGAAGAAGACACCGAAGAGGACGACCTTGACCTTGAAGCAGTAATCAGAGAATTAGAAGACGCAATGGCTTCCGATGAAGAAGAAATTGCATTTGAAGAAGATGAAATGGAAGATGAAATGACATCTGAAGAAGATGAAATGGAAGATGAAATGACATCTGAAGAAGATGAAGAAGAACTTGACATCAACGAAATCATCCGTACCTTGAAAGAAATGGAAGGTAATGGCGAAGAAGAGATGACCGAGGAAGAAGAAGACGCTACTGAAGGTTACAAAGAAGAATTGGAAGAAGCTTATAAGACTATTCAGTCTATGAGAAAAACCATCAACGAAGTAAACTTACTTAACGCAAAACTTCTTTACACCAACAAGTTGTTCAGAACTTTTGATTTGAACGAGTCTCAAAAAGTTAAAGTAATTGAAAACTTTGATAGAGCTTCAAACTTGAGAGAAGTAAAATTAGTATTTGCTACATTAGGTGAAAACTTAAATGTCGCTAGAAAAAAGAAAACAGTTGTTAAAGAATCACTCGCTTCTAAACCAATGAAGTCAACTGCAGCTCCTAAAAAGATTTTATCTGAAGGTGACGCAGTAGCTGAAAGATTTAAGAAGTTAGCTGGTTTGATTAAATAATAAAAAACCAAAAAAGAAAAAAGGATTAAAATGAAAGTAAATAACATTTTAGCTGAATCTGCTGGTTTCAACAAGAGAATGTCTGAAGAGACTAAAGGTATCGTATCTAAATGGGCTAAAACTGGTCTTTTAGAAGGTTTATCTTCAGATTTTGAAAAGTCAGGAATGGCTACTCTACTTGAAAACCAAGCAAAGCAATTAGTATCTGAAGCATCTGCTACAGGTCAATCGGCAAACTCTGAAGAGTGGAGCGGTGTCGCTTTACCTTTGGTACGCCGTATCTTCTCTGAAATCGCAGCGAAAGAATTCGTTTCGGTTCAACCTATGAACTTACCTTCGGGTCTTGTATTCTACTTGGACTTCAAGTATGGTACAGGTCAAGCAGGTTTCACTACCGGTTCCGGTAAAGATTCACAAGCTGATTCAGTATTCGGTGTTACCGAAACTGCTAACCAAGCTTCTGGTGGTCTCTATGGTACTGGTCGTTTCGGTTACACTATTAATGATGTAAATACATCAGTAATCAGCACTAAAGCAACTGCTCCAACAGCAACTGCAATGGTAACTGCATCTATTACTGCTGCAGATTTTAACTATGACACTGCGTGGTCAGCGTCTAATGCGGCTTCCGGTGAAGTTTTCCAAAAACTCACATTTAGCACCGCATCATTCACTAACCCTGATTTAGATGGTATTCGTGCGTTTTCAATCGCGGGAACTAACATTTTAGAATACTACCCTGAATTTACAACTGTAAACTCAATAGACACTCAAGTTTCGTTCATCGTAAAAGTAACATCTGCTACTGGCGCAACCGATGCTCTTATCAAGTATCACAAGCAACCAACTGATATCACTCGTGGTGACTTTGAACAAACAACTTCTGGTTTCGCTGCAAACCCTGAGACTGATTTGGGTATTCCCGAATTGAACGTAGAGCTTCGTTCTATTCCAATCGTTGCTAAGACTCGTAAGTTGAAGGCACAATGGACTCCAGAATTTGCTCAAGACTTGAACGCATACCACTCAATTGACGCTGAAGCTGAATTGACCTCAATGTTGTCAGAGTACATCTCACAAGAAATTGACCTTGAAATCTTGGATATGTTACAACAAAACGCATTGACTACCGGTCACTGGTCAGCTAAAGTTGGTTTTGAATGGAATGGTTCATCTTTTGCTCAATCGGCTGCTAACTATACTGCATACATCCAAGGTACTTGGTTTGCTACATTAGGTACTGTTCTTCAGAGAGTATCTAACCAAATCCACGCTAAGACTATGAGAGGTGGAGCAAACTTCTTGGTAGTATCTCCTGATGTTGCTACTATCCTTGAGTCTATCCCAGGATACACCGCAAATGGTACAGGTGAACAAATGCAGTTCGCAATGGGTGTATCTCAAGTAGGTTCATTCGCTAACCGCTACACTGTTTACAAGAACCCATATATGCAATCAAATATGATTCTTATGGGCTTCAAAGGTGCTCAATTCCTTGAGACTGGTGCTGTTTACGCTCCATACATCCCATTGATTATGACTCCTCTTGTGTACGACCCGAAAAACTTCCAACCTCGTAAGGGTGTAATGACTCGTTACGCGAAGGAAATGATTCGTGGTGAGTTCTACGGTAAAGTATTCGTTCACGGTCTTGAGACTGTTGGACAATAATAATCGTTAGAACAACGAGTAATCTAAAGGGGGTCTTCGGACCCCCTTTTTTATTATACCCAATATACTTATACTAAAGGTTTTATAATAATAATTTATCTATAAAGGGTTTATGGAGAATACGGAAAAACGAGTTCCAAAAGGTGATATTAAATTTTCAATTAATTTATCTGATGAGCAAAAACACGCAAAATCACAAATCCTTGAACATCCATTTAATTTTATTTTAGGAAAAGCTGGTAGTGGTAAAACCCTACTCGCAGTTCAGATTGCATTGGATTTGTATTTCAAAAGAGAAATTAACAAAATTGTCATCACGAGACCTACGGTATCAAACGAAGACAATGGATTCTTACCTGGTTCTTTGGAAGAAAAAATGGAACCTTGGTTAGTACCAATCCGTTCTAATATGAAAAAAGTATACGATAAGTGGATTGTCCTTGAAAAAATGGAAAAAGAAGAAAACATTGAATTAGTATCTTTAACACATTTTCGTGGTAGAACTTTTGATAATTGTGTATGTATAGTAGATGAATTTCAAAACTTAACTAAAACACAACTGGCAATGGTGTTGGGTAGATTGGGTAAGGGGTCTCGTATGATTCTTACAGGAGATGCTCAACAAATTGATTTAAAGTTTTCAAACGATTCAGCAGTACACGATGTTGCTAAATTAAAAGAATCAAGATTTGTATACACGGTTAATTTAAAAGACAATCACCGACACGAAGCTCTTGATGAGGTTTTAAGACTATTGTATTCTTTCTAATAAGTTATGGTGAATCTCTAACTATTTATTGATTAGAGATACTATTTTATTAAGAGTTGGAGAACTTGTATGGCCGATTATTCAGGGTCTTTTAGTGGTTCGTTTGAAGGCACATTTCTTGGCGGTGTTGTATCATCATCGGCTCAATTGTCTATTGATTGGAACAGCAATGTAATTGCTAACAAACCAACCACAATTTCACCATTCCAAGCAAATTCTATTGTTTCAAATAATAGATTTAGAGAAACTACATACCCCGCGATTTCAGCGTCAGTATCATCACGACTTACAACTGTTGAAGCTGATATAGATACGTTATCAACACAAATTGAAGCAGCAGTTTCAGGTACAGTTCCTCCAGGAACTATTAGTGGTTCCGCTCAAATTTCAGCTTTTGGTTATTTAACATCCGCATCCGCTGCGGCCCTTGGTTTTGGAAGTGGTGGTGGAGAAACTTACACCGCTGGTCTTGGAATTATTATTTCAAGTAATGTAATCAGTTTAGATACAAGTTCTACTCATTTTATTCAAGGTGTATCAGCGTCTGCTGCTGCAAGTGGATTTGGTAGTGGTGGTGGCGGTTCAAACCAAGCACCAACAATCGCAGACCAAAGTATGTCTGCGGTACCGGAAAGTTCATCTGCTGGATACGAAGTTGGTCTTATTACAGCTACCGACGCTGAGGGTAATATTATTACATTTGCTTCGTTTACAATTGCAAATGTTTATTTGAACTCAAATCCATCGGTAAACTTAACATCATCGTTGGGTGGAACTTCTTTATACGACCCATCAATAGACCCCTTCCAAGCAAATAGCTCAGGTATCATCACTCGTAAAAATAGCGTTTTCTTAAATGCTGATGTAGCTGATAGATATGTTTATCTTGCTACCGCAACTGACCCATTTGCTACAACATCCGGTTCTGGGTTTGTAACCATTCCAATTTCACAAGATGCTTCATCTTCAATTGGTGCTGATGGTGGAACTTATTATATTATTGAGTCTGGTATTACGGGTGATAATTTAACAAGCAATCCAAATGGTAGAACTGCTGGAGATATAACCTTTACATCGGCTGTATCTCAAATGTGGGTAGTAAATTCAAATCCATCGGGTTATGTTAGATTTGTGGGTGGTAATACAACAGCTACCGCATCAACTACACCTGCTCTTGAGTTAGCTCAAAACATAAGTGGTTCGGGTTTAACCTTTGATTTAGGTTCTACAATTGGTATTGAAATCACAGCATCTGAAGTTGGATTTGAAACGACCAAACAATATAGAAATCATACATTAAACATAGCTAAAAACTTTGCACCAAGTGGTTCTATGGTAAGAACCGACACTAACCTTAATACAAATGGTGCACGGGTTGGTAATACATTAGCTACTCTAACTTGGACTGATACTGAAAGTAACACTTTAAATCACCAAACTTTTACACTAACCTCTAATACAAGTTTAACATCAAGTTGGAATGGCGGTTATGTATATACAATCACCCCAACTTCAAATTTATCTGCTGGAACTTATTATGTTAGTGCAAGTGTTAAAGACCAACACGGATTTAGAATTGGTAGTAGCTCTGTATCACTTACGATTGCTCAAGCAAATTCTGGTTCTATAACATCAAGTTTAGCATATGTTCTTGAATCGGCCGTAAGTGGTGCCGGAATATTCACAAATACGGATGGTCGTACAGGAACTACATCAAGTATTAGTATTGCATTTAATCCAAATTACAATTCCCAAGTAGTAGCATCATACACATCATCTAATCCACTTATTCAAGTAAAAAGTTTTACAACCAATGTTGCAAGATTGACAATTAGTGGAAGTGGTATTAGTGGCTCTAATCTTGGTTATTTTAATAGTGGTTCTATTTCATCAAGTATTAGTTATATTGACCAATATGGTAATATTGGAAGTGGTTGGGTTTATGTGACAGTTACAAAAAACTACGCTCCTGACATTACATTTACAAATGCTGGTTCAACGGTATTAAATACCAATGCTGCCCGACCTGTTAATAGTAATCCAACTTTATCTACTATTACATTTAGTGATAGAGAATCGGATATATTAAATCATAACACATTTACACTTACCGACCCAAGTGGTCAATTAAGCGCTTCTCGTAGCGGTGATTCTTGGTTAATTAAACCAATTACAAATTTAAGTGCAAGTGTGTATCAAATGACCGCAAGCATTAGAGATATTCACGGATTTAATACAGCAACAAAAACAAATACATTTGAAATTATTAAAGCAAGTATTGGTTCGTTTTCACAACCATCGCTTTATATTGTTGAGTCGGCATTAAGTGGTGCTGGTGTAACAACCGAACCAGATGGCAGTGGTTCTGCTTATACTTTATCAGTTTCATATGGAGCTCTTGGATATACGGGTCATTTAGGGGCTCCTGTCGCTACAAACTTCTCTGCTTCAGGTGATGGTGGTTATGTATTTGTTAACCCTACAAGTGGTGTTGTTACAATCTATAACAACCTCAGCGGTTCAGCGGTTCAGAATGGTTCTTCATTAACACCTTTAATTACTTGGAATGATAGTTATGGAAATTTGGGTAGCCAATCACTTTCAGTTGGTGTTGTTGATAACCAAGCCGCTACCGCAACATTTACTGATTTAACCGCAAATTGGGTTGGTAATCCTGTTGCAAGTGGTGTGGGTTTAGTTAGTGCTAGTATTTCAGACCCTGAAGTTCAGATTGTTTCTATGTCATTGAGTGGAACTGATGCTGGAAGTTTGGTTGCTGTACCACAAACATTTAATTCATCATCATATGTAATTAAATCCGCTACTACATTAACTCCAGCAACATACTACTATTCCGCAAGTATTCACGACAATTACGGAAATACGACATCAACTAATAGGTCTATTGTAGTAACGGCTCCCGTAGTTAACCCATTGGTGTATTTATATGATATTGGATTTTTCACAACCCAAACTGAAGCCGGTTATAGAAATATGTTAGGATATAGTAGTGCTACATTAGCACAACCATCGGTTATATCAACAGCAACTGTAGCTAGTGGATTTGGATGGGCTGAACAAGCAAAAACTTATTTAGGTGATACCTCATTCAACTTCTCATTTGGTAGTTCATATACTTCTAACTTATTAGCGAGTGCTAGTGTTGATAGTATTAGAGAATTGGTTACTGAATTTGGTACTATTTCAAGAAATAGCTCTAATGGATTTGTATTGTGTATACCGAGTGGTTCAGGTCTTTCTGATATTCCAAGACAAATGAGAAATGGGTATGGTGGTTCTACTAATAGAGAATATGTGCTTGAAGTTGCTTCCGATGGTGCTACGATTGGTTCCGGTATTGGAACATCACAAACTTCATACATACACCAATTCTCACTAAATAACGCTTTAAACGGATATACTGATTATATTTTTATTGGGTCGCCTACCCAGATTGCAAGTAGTACAAGTATATTAATAGATGTAAGACCTTCAAGCGGTTCCGCAACTTAATATTTTAGATGGAGATATAAAAAATGCCAAATATTAGTGAAATTATAGGACTAACCACCGCTGCCTCCAGCTCAGGACTGGCGGTAGCTGATAGCGAACTCATTAAAGGTGCGTTTCAGGTATTTTCCACATTAGCTAGGTTACAGGCGGCTCCAACGGCAAGATTAACCGATGGTCAAATTGTTTGGGTTGAAGGTGAAAGCAAATTATATCAACTTTCAATTACACTTGCAAATCCACCTTTTACATTTACCGACACTTATACTTGGAACGAGTTTACGGGATTTGGCGGCGGTAGTGTACCTGCTGGAACAATAAGTGGTTCATCTCAAATCGCAGCATTAGGATATATTTTATCTTCACAAACAGGTTCATTTGCTGTAAAAACGCAAATTAGTGGTGCATTTACTGAAGTATCTGGTGGACTTGCTGGTAGAATCACAACACTTGAAGGAACAAGTGGTGGTTCAACCGATATTTCAGCACTCAATGCTTTCACGGCATCTGCCCAATCATCTTTAAATGCTCTTAACTCCGCTACAAGTTCATACGCATTAAAGACTGAAGTTAGTGGTGCTTTTACCGAAGCATCTTCATCTATCTCAACTCGTTTAACATCACTTGAGGCTGGTGGTGGTAGTGTACCTGCTGGGACTATTTCCGGCTCACAACAAATTACCGATTTAGGATTTATAAATCAGTCACAAACAAGTTCAATGTCAGTCGCTACGGCTTCTTATGTTGACCCAACTTTTATCTCCGCTTCAGCAGCAGCTGCAGGTTTTGGTAGTGGTGGTGGAACTACTACGGATATATCTGCGTTAAACGCATTTACATCTTCAATCCAAACCCAAGTTAATAATCTAACTGCTGAGACAAGTTCATACTTAACATCAGCTGATACAAGTTCATTTATATTAGCATCTCAAACCTCTTCAATGAGTGTGTTGAGTGCTTTGACCGCTTCATATCTAATTGGTGGTGCTGGTTCTATTGATACAAGTTCATTCGTAACAAACGACCAAACTTCTTCCTTTATTGTTGTGAGTCAAACCTCTTCAATGAGTGTATTGAGTGCCGAAACCGCATCATTTATTTCTGATACATTCATTTCAGCATCCGCAGCAAGAAGTGGATTTGGAACTGCTACTCTTCCAAGTGGTGTATTGTCTTCATCCGCTCAAATAGCTACTGAAATTAGTGGTGCTTTCACTTCGGTATCCGGAGGTCTTGCTGGTAGAATTACAACCCTTGAGGGAACGAGTGGTGGTGATGTAAGCGCTTTAAACTTATTTACAGGTTCCATCCAAACGCAAGTTGATAATCTAACTGCTGAAACAAGTTCATACTTAACATCAGCTGATACATCATCATTCATCACAATTAGTCAGACATCCTCAATGTCGGTGGCTACTGCGTCTTACATTGACCCAACCTTCATTTCAGCATCCGCTGCTGCATCAGGATTTGGAAGTGGTGGTGGTTCAACGGATATTTTAGCACTAAACACATTTACATCTTCTATCCAAAGTGAAGTAAATGCTTTAAAAGCTGCTACAAGTTCTTATGTAACATCTGCTCAAACAAGTTCGTTTGTTACAAATTCTCAAACATCATCGTTTGCG
>Ga0315909_10003732_pt1 | contig 18392 bp, 6 predicted proteins | sample LakEriMetagenome_11_FD_203527 | JGI IMG/M metagenome (GOLD analysis project Ga0315909, IMG submission 203527) | Freshwater fungal communities from buoy surface, Lake Erie, Ohio, United States - Buoy 2 MA125 | ecosystem: Environmental > Aquatic > Freshwater > Lake | place: USA: Lake Erie, Ohio... | reverse complement strand
TTTCGTTAAGAAATTATATCGTTCATGAAAAGAAAATTGTAGTTCTTGTCTCCAAGCAATTGAATAAATCTAATTGGAATTCGATTGAAAGAATAAAATCTATTTTTCAAGAATGTAAGCATAACAATATACCTTTCATTCTCATAACAAATTCAAGTAGAGGTGCAATAAATGCTTTCAGAATTAAATACGGATTTAATGTTCCAACTTTTGTGAATGATGAAATAGAATTAAAAGCAATTAGTAGATCAAATCCAGCATTATTAATTATTAAACATGCTGTAATTAAAGGTAAATATCCACATCGTTCTATACCGAAGTATGAATGGTTATCTAAAAATATATTATTTAAGAAATGAGAAAGAAAATAGTAGCTGGTAATTGGAAAATGAATCTATTGAGTGCAGATGCTCAAGAATTATTTTCAACTATTACAAAAGAAGTAACATCTTCTGAAAAATGTGATGTGATGGTTTTTAGTCCTTCTTTATTTATTTCAAAATTAACAGAAATTAAAAGTAATGTAAAGCTTGGTTTTCAAAATTTTTATCCTGAAGAAAAAGGAGCTTTTACAGGTGAAATTTCAATTACTCAGGTAAAAGATTCTGGAGCGGATAATGTATTAGTAGGACATTCCGAAAGAAGAGCATATTTTCATGAGGATCATGGATTTTTAAAAAACAAGGTTGATGCAGCACTAAAACATTCAGTTAATGTCATTTTTTGTTGTGGTGAGCCATTAGAAGAGAGAGAATCTGGAAATGAATTGAAATATGTAAAACAACAATTGATTGATAGTTTATTTCATTTAAATAATTCAGAAATTGTAAAATGTGTAATTGCTTATGAACCAGTATGGGCAATTGGTACAGGAAAAACAGCGACAATTGAACAAGCGGAATCAATGCATAAATCAATTAGAAGTTGGATAGAAGAAAAATATAATTCAGAAATAGCTAATTCAATTTCAATTCTTTACGGCGGTAGTTGTAATGCTGCTAATGCAGAAGAATTGTTTGCTTGTCCCAACGTTGACGGAGGATTAATTGGTGGTGCTGCTTTAGATGCAAATTCATTTTTACAAATTATAGCTTCTTTTTAATGGATTATTTAGAATTAGATATTAAAGTTGAGCCGAGAGATCCTTGGGCTGAAATTATTACTGTTGAATTATCTGAATTAGGATTTGATAGCTTTGTGGAGACTGAAGATGGAGTTTTAGCTTATGGAGCTGTAAAATCTGTTTCGATGGAAGATGTTATTAATCAAACTATTTTATCAAGAAATACAGACGAATTTAAAATTTCATATTCTGAAAAAGTAATTCCACATCAAAATTGGAATGCTGTTTGGGAGTCTGATTTTCATCCAGTAGAAGTTAAGGATTATTTGACAATTGTAGCTCCTTTTCACTCGAAAGAAGATAGAAAAGGAATGATAGTTGAAATCCAACCACAAATGTCTTTTGGGACAGGACATCATCAAACCACATGGTTAATGTCTTCTGCACTTTTTGAATTAGAGAAAATGCCTGAAAATGTTCTTGATATGGGAACAGGAACTGGAGTTTTGGCAATAATAGCTGAGAATTTGGGTGCAAAAAATATTGTTGCAATTGACATTGAAGATTGGTCTGTGGAAAATGCAAAAGAAAATGTAATTCGCAATAAATGTGAAAAAATAAATGTATATTGTGGTGACGTAGATTTAATTCAAAATCAAAAATTTGGATTAATAATTGCTAACATTAACAAAAACGTACTGAAATCACATATGAAAGCTTACAGCGAATCTTTAGAAATAGGGGGGACATTATTGTTAAGTGGATTTTTTGAATCAGATGTGGAAGAATTAGTTTCTTTTGCTTCTGATTTTGATTTATACAAACAAGATGTGATTTCTAAAGAAACATGGGCTGGAATTAAATTGATTAAAAAATAACACTTAAAAAAATCTATTATGCTGAAAAAAAGGATTTTATTTTTTGTTCTATTCTTTACTACAGGAATAGTATTTTCTCAATCTTATCCAAATGATAGAGAAAAATTTGTTAAATACTTTCAAAAAAGTTTACAAGAATTTGGTCGAGGAGATTTTAGAGACTTCGCCAATAGGGATTTAGAACAATCATTACTTAAATCGGCTGATTTTCCGAATGACTATTTCAATAAAATGGTTGAAACTTGTAATTTAATGGAAACAAAAAGATTAAGTCCTTATCCAGAGATTTATAATTATGTTTTCTCAGTTTATTCTTTTATTAAAGGTAAACAATCTCAGGCAAGTTATACAGCTTGGCATAGTTCAGTGAATAAACTGTTAGATTTACGTGATACGCGAAAATTTACTGATTTCATAGAGTTATCAGCTGGTTTTTTCTCTAAAACATTAATCGCTTCCTCTTCAAATTTTGATTGGTATTATTACGGTGGGTCATACTCTTTTGAGTTTACAGATAAACCATTTATTAGATTTATTAATGGTACACTTGCTTGTAGAGTAGAAAATAGAGATTCAGATACTAAAGATAAACAACCATTTATTGATAGTTTGGTAATTATGGCAACAGCTGGTATATACGATCCTATTTTAAGAAAATGGGAAGGTAACGGTGGTGTATTAAACTGGGAAAAGGTAGGGCTATCTAAAATTGAGACTTATGCGACACTTTCTAAATATGAAATCTCATTAAAGACAGCAACTTTTACGGCTGATTCTGTAACGTTAAAGACACCATATTTTAATCGTTCAATTAAAGGTAAATTAACTGATAGAGCTCAGAAAATCAATAGAGAAATGGATAAAATTTATCCTCAATTTGTTTCTTATGAAAGTCGATTACCAATAAAAAATATTCGTCCTGATGTAGATTATGAAGGTGGTTTCTCCTTGGAAGGTAGTAGTTTCGTAGGAATTGGCTTTCCAACAGCTCCAGCCAAAATTATTATTTATAGGAATGCTAAACCATTTATTTATGCAAGTTCACAGCAGTTTACGATTGCTCCAAGAAGAATAACTTCTGCTTCTACAGGAATAAAAATGGTTTTCAATGTAACTGATTCTATTTCTCATCCAGGTGTTGATTTTTCATATGATTTAGATAAAAAAATGGTTGAAATGGCTAGAACAAAATCTGGTATCGGACAGTCACCATTTGAAGATTCATATCATCAATTGGATATGTATATGCCTAAGTTAACTTGGAATACTGAAACAAGTGATTTGAACATTACATATGAAATCGGAACTTCTCAAGAACAACGAATTGCACGTTTGGAATCGAAAAATTATTTTGATGAAAAATTGTATGATTATATTCAAGGTATGGAAGCTGTTCATCCACTTGTAGCAATTTCAAAATATTGCTATAAATATGATGAATATACTATGACTGAAGGGAAGTTAGCATCAGCATTAAATAAAACGGTAGAACAAGCTAAATCTTTGATGTTAGATTTGTCTACATATGGTTTTATTTCTTATGATACTGAGACTAAAATGGTTACTGTAAATAAGAAAACCATGAATTATATTCAATTTAAGGCTGGTAATAAAGATTTTGACAACATTGTTTTTATTTGTGATTTTAAGCCTAAAGAATTGAAAGGTTATACGGATGAACAGATTAAAAATGATGCATACCTCCAAGCTGTAAAACAAGAATACTTAGAAAAAACTGAAAAGCGAAGAATGATGAAAAACTTTGCTACAATTAGTTTATCTTCTTTAGATATCTATGCAACGGCAGTTGATTTCGTTCGTATTTCAGAACCACAAAATACAATTGTATTCCCAGCTAAAAATGAGGTGACAATTAAAAAAGACAGAAACTTTGAGTTTTCTGGATGGATTAACTCTGGTAAAATGGAAATTGATGCAATAAATTCAATTTTCGTTTATAAAGATTTTAAAATTGTTTTATTGAAAACAGATAAATCAACTTTTAGGGTTATGCCACTTTCTGAAAAAGATGGTAAAAAACCTATTGGTATGACGAGTAGTATTTCTGGAATTGTAGGTGAATTGTTTGTAGATGATCCAACGAATCGTTCTGGAGTTAATAAAAAAATCACGGATTTTCCGAAATTAAAATCCGTAAAAAACTCTTTTGTGTATTATAATTCTAAAGCAATTATGAGAGGGTCTTACGATAGTACTCGTTTCTATTACACTGTATTCCCTTTTGACATTGATAGTTTAGATAATTTTTACGAGAAAGATTTTAAAGTAATTGGTGAGTTAACATCAGCAGGGATATTTCCTAAGATTAAACAGAATTTAACAATCATGCCTGATTATTCATTTGGATTCTCTACAAAAGCTGCTCCTGGTGGTTACGAATTTTATGGTACAAAAGCGAAGTATGATAACAAAATCATTCTTTCAAATAATGGATTACAAGGAGCAGGACAAATCGATTTCGTTGAATCATCGTCGACTTCTTTAAATCTTTTTACATTCTTACCTGATTCATGCGTTGGTTTGGCGAAATTTGTTAATAAACCTGTTGAGGCTGGTATACAATTCCCAGATGTTACTTGTGCAGAAGCATATATTACTTATATTCCAAAGAATAATTTATTGAAAGCGGCTTCAACTGCAAGAAATGAGTTGTCTATGTTTAAAGGAGAAGCTAAATTAAGTGGTATGGCTTTCGTAAGAGCTGAAGGACTTCGAGGAAAAGGGACTATAGACATGAAAACGGCTCAAATCTTCTCATTCGATTTTAAATTTAAACGTTGGGATATTGACGCTGATACAGCCGAGTTTGATTTGAAAAACACACATGCAGAAGAAGGAGAGGATGAAATGGCCTTTAAATCTTCAAATGTAAAATCTCATATTTCATTTGCTGAAAGAAGAGGTGAGTTTATTTCTAATGATGGAACTTCACTTGTTTCGTTTCCTACAAACCAATATATCTGTAAAATGGATAAATTAAATTGGTTAATGGATAAAGAATCTATTGAAATTGAAACAAACTCAGGTGAAGAAGCGCTTGCAGATAATGATTTAAATTTAGTAGGTCCAAATTTCTACTCTGTTCATCCAAAGCAAGATTCACTTCAATTTAGAGCTCCAAAAGCATTTTTTAGTTTATCCGATAAAACAATTTATTGTTCTAAAGTTGAATTTATTGATGTAGCAGATGCTCGAATATATCCAGATAGTATGAAATTGACCATTCGTAAAAAGGCTAAAATGGATCCTTTGACAAATGCGAAAATTGTAGCCAATTATATTACACAGTACCATACATTCTTAAAATGTGATCTTTCGATTACAGCAAGGAGAATGTATTCAGGAAAAGGTATATATCCATATTATGATAGAGATAGTATGTTGACGAATTTTACGATGGATCGTATTTTCTTAGATTCAACGGAACAAACGGAAGCAAGAGGTAAAATTGCTGAAGATGCTAAGTTTTACTTAAGTAAGCAATTTGATTATTATGGAGACATTACAGTTAAAGCTGCAATCCCAACAATTATCTTTACTGGTGCAACTCGAATGAATCACGCTTGTGATAAATTCCCAAGAGCTTGGATTGCATTCAGTGCGAAAATTGACCCAGACAACATTCAAATTCCAATTGATGCTGACATGAAAAGTGTTGATGGAAAAACAATTACATCTGGAATTATTTGGAGAGATTCTAGAGCGTTGGATAGTATAAAATTATATCCAACTTTCTTATCACCATTACAAAACCCAACAGATCCTGCAGCTATGACGGCAAGTGGATTACTTCAATACAATGCGGATGCAAGTGAATTCCAAATTAGTTCTAAAGCTAAATTATTGAATAGATCTGAAAAAGGCAATTACATTGCTCTTCATACTGAAAGTTGTTCAATGAATGGAGATGGTATTATTAATTTCGGGATGGATTTTGGTGATGTTCCAAAAATCGATGCAGTTGGTTATGTTAATTATGATCAAAATACTAGTAAAACATCTATTAATGCAACAATTCGATATTTCTTTCCATTTGATAAAGGTTTAATGGAATCTGTTGCGACTAAAATAAATGCAGTGGAAGGATTGAAACCAATGGAATTGAGTAATACAACTCTAGAGGAAGCATTGGTTCAATGGACAGATCGTAAAACAGCAGATAAAATTAAATCTGATTTCACTTTAAAAGGTGAGGTTTCAAAATTACCTTCAGAGTTAGAAGCTACAATTACTCTAACGGGAGTTAAACTTTCATCTTATGATGATCCTAAAATGCAAGAAAAAGGAATTATCTCTGTTGAAGAAGAAGCAGTATTATTGAATATGTATGAAAAACCTGTCATGAAAATTGTACCTTTGAAAGCATTTTTTCAACAGATATATTCTGGTAGTGGTGGAGATAAATTTGGATTATACATAAATATTCCAGGTGGAAGAGATTATTACTTTGATTATTCTATGGAGAAAAAAGATGGTACTCTACGAGTTATTACAGGGGATATTGAACTTGAAGCTTCTGTTAATGCGATTAAAGAAGACAAGAGAAAAGCAAAAAATTATAGATACGAGATGAGTACTCAACGTATATATTTGAGTAAATTTTTAAGATTATTTGGAGGAGAATAAAAGATGAATTTCTTACTTTTTGGATGTATTGCATATATTCTAGGCTCTATACCTACCGCAGTTTGGGTAGGTAGAGCTTGGTATAATTTAGACGTTAGAGAACATGGTAGTAAAAATGCTGGAGCTACAAATACTTTTAGAGTATTAGGTAAAAAACCTGGAATAATTGTTCTATCAATTGACGTATTAAAAGGTTTTTTGGCTGTTTTTTTACCCCATTTGGTATTATTTAATAAAATTGAAAATGATGTTTTGATTCAAATTCAGATTGTATCTGCAATCGTTGTTGTTTTAGGGCATGTATTTCCAGTATTTGCAAATTTCAAAGGAGGTAAAGGAGTTGCAACATCTTTAGGAGTTATTTTTGGTATTCATCCTCTCGCAGCTTCTATTTGTTTAGGTTTATTTTTGATCGTTTTTATTATTGGTAATTACGTTTCTTTAGGAGCAATCGTTGCTTCGTTTTCATTTCCAATTATTATAAAATTTGTCTTTTCGGAAACTTCTTTATGGTTAAATACGTTTAGTGTCATATTAAGCTTTGCTGTAATTATTGCTCATAGAAAAAATATGGTACGATTAGTGAACGGAAATGAAAGTAAGATGTACTTATTTAAAAGATAATGCATTTTGCGATAAAATAAATATTTAGAAAGAAGTGCTACGAAATATACTCATATTTTTATTCTTCATTGGTTCGTTTCTATCATCGAATGTGTATGGTCAAACGGTTGAAGAAATGAAAGTTCAAGCAGATAAATTGTTTGATAAAGAACAATTTGTTGAAGCTACACCTTTATATTTAAAGTTATTAACGAGTAATCCTAGAGATTATAATATTAATTATCACTACGGTACATGTTTACTTTTTTCATCGAATAAAAAATTAGAAGCATTTAAATATTTAAATTATGCTGTTACAAGTGAAACAGTTGACGCAAAAGCATTTTATTATTTAGGAAGGGCGCAACACTTGAATTATCAATTTGGAGAAGCTATAGCAAATTATACGAAGTATAAAACGAAAGCAGGTTCTAACATTGATGAGAATTTAGAAGCAGATCGTCAAATTGAAATGTGTGAAAATGGAAAACGTTTAATTACCGCTTTCACTGATTTAATTGTTCAAGAGAAAACTGAAATTGAATTAGATAAGTTTTTTCGTTTATATAATCTTCAAAATATTGGAGGTTCTTTTTTGGTGACTACGGATTTTCAAAGTAAAGTAGATAAAAAGAAAGAACACACACCTTTAATTCATTTTCCAAAAACGAAAGACATTTTTTATTACTCTAGTTATGGAGATGATGAAAAAACTGGAAAAGACATTTACATTCGAAGAAAACTTCCTACAGGTGAATGGGGACAACCTCAAAAAGTAACGGGCGGTGTAAATACTGAATATGATGAGGATTATCCTTTTTATCATGCAGCAGATAACTTCTTGTATTTTAGTTCTAAAGGTCATAACTCCATGGGAGGATATGACGTTTTTCGTTCTAAATTTAATCCAGAAACAAATTCATTTGGTCCGGCTGAAAACATGGATTTCGCAATATCAACACCTTCTGATGATATGTTGTATATCGTTGATTCATTGAATCAAAATGCTTATTTCAGTTCTACGAGACAAAGTCAAAAAGGGAAAGTTTATGTTTATAAAGTAAGAGTTGAAAAAGTTCCATTGCAATTATCTGTTGTTAAAGGGAATTTCTACTCGACTGTTAATCCTGAAAATAAAAAAGTTTACATAGAAGTAAGAGATTATGCTACTGGAAATTTAATTGGAAATTTTAATTCAACTGACAAAGGTGTTTATATCATTACTTTTCCAAAAGGAGGAAAGTATGAATATTCGATGAGAGTTGAAGGTCAAACCGAAATATATAAAACAGTCGTAAATATTCCATTCTTAAAAGAATTTAAACCATTGAAGCAAAAAATTGTTGACGATATGGTTGATAACACTGAAGTTGTTAAGGTTGTGGATTTATTCAACGAAGAAGTCGATGATGCTTCAGGTATTTTAGCAATGGTTATCAAAATGAAAGCGGATTTAGCTCCTAATTCAGATCAATTTGATATAAAAGCCGAAGAGAAATTAGATACGAAAATATTATCCGATTTAGGAATAGGGAATTTAAGATTGAACGAGGTTCATGATTTATTGGATAAAGAAGTAAAAGAAGCTGAGCAAGCATCAAATGCAACAAAAGTCCTTGAAAATAAAATCAATTTTGAAGTAGTTGAAAATTTAGAGAAAGTCAATAAGCTTGATGCAGCGATTAAAGATAAATTAGCGCTCGCAGAAAAATCAAAAACACCTGATGGTAAATATTTTATTTTAAAATCTGCTGAAAGTTTAGCGGAAAAACAAGATGCACTTCGTCAACAAGCTAAAAAAGACATGCAATATGTTGATTCTATAATGAAGTTGCCAGGTACCTATGATACTAAAAAAGCTGATGAATTAAGGAATTTAAATGCAAAATTCAAAGTTTTACTAGATAGTAATAAACAACAAGAAGCTTTACAGTTATTAGCTGCAAATAAAACGATTCTTTCAAAAGCCTTAACAACCAAACCAGATGATCAACTTCAGTTATTAATTGATAATAGTTTATCATTACAAGAAGAAGTTGATGCTTTGAAAAAGAAAATCAATGGTTTTAACGAAAATATTGAAGTCGTAAAAAAAGAGGTTAAAGCTCTAGAACAATCTAAAATTACTGCAAAATCAAAAGAAATTGAATCTATAAACAGCCAAATTGCTTCAAAAAATAAAGAATTGGAAATGTTAATTTCTGAGAGAGGTATTGTAGATTCAAAAATGGGAGATAAATCAATTCAGAAGACCAATTTAGGTTACAAGATTGATCAATTACAAACAATTGCAACTGTAAACGATACTAAAACAGTAAGTAAACAAGAAGCAATAGCTGCTTTGGGAGCAATTGAAACAACAAATTCAAAAACTTTAAAGGCATATGTTGTTCAACAAGTTAAAGATTTAGAGAAGGAAAATCCAGCGTTAAAAGAAGCTGATTTTGCTAGTTCTCCGACTTTAAAATCAGTAGATCAAAATTATTCTAAAAAGTACAATGATATTGAATCGAATCTGACGTTGTCTGAAGCAGATAAAAACATACAAAAAAACATATTAGATAATCAATTAATCAACGGATTAGAAACAAAATTAAACGAAATTGAAAGAAGTCTTTTGTCAGATCCAACAAATGAAGAATTATTAAATTCTAAAAAAGAGTTAACTGCTTTAAAATCTAAAGTTCAAAATACAGTTGATAAAAGAGATGAGTCAGGTGCTTCAACATTAGCTAATAACTCAAGTACGACTCAAAATCCTACTAAAACTTCTAATTCAACAAACGCTTCAATATCAAATCAACCTAAAGATAATTCATCAACAGTAGCTAATTCTTCGAATACTTCAAATCCGGCAAATAATTCAACAAACAAGACAAATACACAAGTAACTAATTCTGACCCTTCAAAAACAGCTTCAAATTCGACTAATACAACAACGAATAAAACAAATGGAGTAGCAAATAATGCATCAAATCAATCGAATGCTACTAATCCAAATTCTTCAAAAAATGTAACTGTGAATCAAAATTCAGTTAACAATACTAATTCAAATTCAAATAATAGTTCAAATCAAACAACTTTAGATAACAAATCGCAATCTAATTCTGTATCTAATAATAGTACAAGTAATAATAATACATCAAATCAAACAACTAATTCAACTTCAAATAATCAAACAACATCATCTACAAATACAACGAATAAAGAGGAAGTCTTTTTAGATGATCCAAAATATGTAAAAGGTGTTGCTACAACTGAATCTGTAAAAGAAACGATGCGTTCGATTACTCCGAATTATGTGGAGAATATGCAGGCAATTGAAAATAATTTCAATTTGTCTAAAGTTGAAAAATTAGAAAAGTTAGTTGCTGAAGATGAGTTGATGATTAACGGGTTAAATAAATTGAAAGAATACAATATCGATCAGTTAAAAGGTTTGCCAAATAGTCAAGAACTAAGAAATCAGCAAAAAACAATTGAACGTGCTTTATTAGAAACTACTCAAAAATATACTGCAAATAAAAATAAATTAGATGTTCTAAAATCGGCATCTACTCAAGATGCTGCTGTAAATGATGCATTAATTACTGAGTTACAACCAAACTATGCTAAAAACATCAAAGCAGCTCAAACTAACACTAAATTAACTGAATTAGAGAAGTTAAAAGCTAATCAAAAGGAAGATAATTTATTGTTGAATAAGATTAATACTGCAATTTCAACAGTTGATCAGCAGTTACAATCTAATTTAAGCCAGGAACTAATTGAAAAGAAAAAACAATTAGATAATTTAAAAACAATTACGAAAGATCGTATTGAAGAAAGAGAGGCTCAAATTGCATACAAACAAAAAATTGCAAACGAGTTAGCTGAGAAAGCAAAACAAGATGAGATCAAGAAAATTGCAAATGATATCAAGCCAGATCATAATTCAACAGTTAAGAAAATAAATGCAAGTTCAATTCCAGAAGATGAAAAAGTTGTTGCATTAATTGCTGAAGAAAAATTAGTAATCGAAAAAATGCATGAAGTTGAAAAGACAATGCAAGAAATGATTGCGAAAGATCCAAATGAAACAATGGTTGCTCAGAAATTGGATGTAATTAGAAAATCGATTCAATTATCAGAACAAAACATAAAAGATTTAGATAAACGAGGAGTAGATTATGCGATTTCAAAAATTGATACAAAAGTATTAGTTGCTGAAGTTGATAATAAATTTATGGCTGATACAGCTAAAATTGCTCATTCTGCTTCACCAACTAAAAAAGAGGAATTAGCAGCTAGAGAAGTTGTTTTACAAGAGAAATTCTCTAAAATCATTCAAGCAAATGAGAAGAAAATTGCAAAATCGAATGATCCTTCTGTAAAAGCTGAAAATATTGTGTTGAAACAACAATTAGCTGAAAGTAATAAACGTGAAGAGGTTTATAAAACTCCTGATGTTGTTGCTGAAGTTAAAGAGGAAAAAGTTGCACAACCTGGGATTGAAATTAAGGAAGTTAAAGATACGAAGTTAAAAGAGAATGAAGCTGTTAAGCAAGAATTAAGAAAAAGTTTATTAGCTGAAAATGCATTTGAAGTAGATAAAAAATATACAACAGAAAATGAATTAGTCGCTCAAGACGACTTTTTAGCTCGCTACGAAGAGAAAATACAATCACAATTACAACCTGTATTATTAGAAGCTTCAAAATATAAATTCAATACAGAATTACAACAGAAAAAATCAGTACTTGAAGATGAATTAAAAACAGTGAAAGATAAACGTGAAGAAATAAAAACTTCTTTGCATGACATGAAAATTGCTGCTTTGAAAAATAATTCTACTACAGATGTAACTTCTCAAAATAATTCGACAAAAACTCCTGTAACATCAAAAGGAAATGAAAATTTCACCGTAACTGATGAAGCCGTAAAAGAGGTGATTGCTGATTTGAACCCTGCTTTCGAATCAAAAATTAAATCAATTGAAGCGAATACACAATTATCAAAATCGGATAAAGCAAATCAAATTGTGAAAGAAGAAGTTCAAATGTTGAGTGCATTGAATAATTTAAAATCTTCTAACGAAAAACAAATTGCTCAAAATCCAACAAATCAAGATTTAAAAAATAAAGGAAAAACTATAGATCAAGCAATAACAGATATTACTGAAAGTTATACATCTAAATCAGCTGATTTGGTAGCTTCACAATCTACCGTTTATGAAGCTTTAGCGAAAGAAGTAGATCCAAATTATACATCTAATAAATCGAATATTCAATCGAATTCTAAATTAACAGAGATTGAAAAATTAAATGATTTACAAAAAGTCGATAATAACTTATTAGAAAAAATTGATGTTAAAATAAATTCAATTGACGAACAATTAAAATCCAATTCAACTCCAGAGTTAGTTACTAAAAAAGCTCAATTAGAAATCTTAAAAGCTTCTACAAAAGAGGAAATAGCAGAACGAACAAATCTTATTGAAACTAAGAAGCAATTGGCTCAATCTTCTACAGTTAAAAAATCAGCTGAAACAAACGATTATTTAGCTGACCCTGCTGTAAAATCCGTAATTGCGACAATTAATCCTTCATACGAATCAACAATTAATTCGATTCAATCGAATGTTAATTTGACTGAAAAACAGAAATTAGAAAAAATCGTAGTTGAGGAAAAAAATATGTTATCTGCTTTGGAAAATTTAAAAGCTAATAATGCAAAACAAGTTGCTCAATCTCCAACAAATCAAGATTTAAAAAATAAAAGTTTAACGATTGAAAAAGCTGTAAATTCAGTTGATGCATCCTATACAACAAATTCGAAAGAATTAGCAGGAGTTGATTCAAGATCTTATGCTGCAATAGCAAATGAATTGCAACCATCTTACAAGTCAACAAAAGCAGCAATAAATAAGGATGAATCATTAACAGCGGTTGAAAAATTAGAAGCTTTACAGAAAGAGGATCAACAGTTAATTGCAAAAGTGGATTCAAAATTAGTTGCTGTTCAAACGGAATTAAAATCAAATCCAACTTCTGAAAATCTAATTACTTCAAAAAATCAATTAGAAGTATTAAAACAAGTTGTTTCTTCAAATACTGAAGATAGAGCAGCACAGATTGCGTTAACAAATAAAATTGTAAATGAAATCCAGCCTTCTTATACAAAAAATGTAAATTCAATTCAAGCTGATAATTCAAAATCTCCAGTTGAAAAATCAGTGGCAATTCAAACAGAAGATCAACAGCTAGTTGCTTCAATCGATAAAGCTATTGAAACTACAAAAACTGAATTAAGTTCTAATCCAAGTTCTAGTGATTTATTAGCTAGAAAAAATGCGTTGGTTGCTTTAAAAGCATCAACAATGTCTAACATTGATGCTCGTCAAAATGGTTCATTAGTTGCTGTTAATTCTGTAAATAAAACAGTTGAAAATTCAAACATTAATAACAATGTTGTAAATTCTAATGGATCGAATGAAGCTTCAGTAAATTCTGTTTCAGAAGTTGAAGCTCAAAAATTGGTACAAGCAGATACTAAGAAATTTGAAACATTAGCAAATTCAGTTCAACCGAATTATACTAAAACAATTAGTTCAATTGAAAACTCAACAGATTCAAAAACTGATAAATTAGCCCAACAAGAAAAAGAAAATAACATATTGATATCAAAAGTTGAAGCTGAAATCATTAAAACGAATAGTGAAATTAAAGCAAAATCAACACCTGAACTGTTAGCTAAAAAAGCTGATTTAGAGGTTTTGAAAACTGCAAAAATTGCTGAAAACAAAAACATTGAGAAACAGTTAGAAACTATTAACTCTTCTTCAGTGGCTTCAAACAATACGAATAAAAACAGTAATGCAAATTCAACTGTTCAAACTTCTATAAATTTATCCAAGCCTTCTGTGAAAGCTGTTGTGAATTCAATTAATCCAAATTTCGAAAGCAATATTGCATCGATTTCGTCTAATTCTTCACTTTCAACAAGTGAGAAAAATGAGCAAATCAGAGTAGAAGAGGAGAATATGCTTAAAGCATTGAACCACTTGAATACATTAAACAAAAAAGAAATTGCAGCTTCTCCTAATGATGTTAAATTAAAATCAAAAGAAACAGCTATTGAAGGTGCAATAGCAGCAATTACTCCAGATTATAATGAGAAATCGAAAAATGTTGCAGTAGCTAATAATGAATTAACGACTCAAAATGTTTTAGAAGAAGTTCAACCAACTTACCAACAAAACATTGCTTCAATTCAATCAAATTCAACATTGAGTGAAGTTGATAGATTAAAAGCACTACAAAAAGAGGATCAACAATTGATATCAAAAATTGATGAGAAAATTGCAGATGTTGACAATCAATTAAAATCAAATCCAACACCAGCTTTACAAAATAAGAAAGCTAAATTAGAAACAATAAAAGCTGAAACACAAGAGTCATCTCAAGAACGTCAACAATTAATTGCTTCGAAAGAAAATGTAACTCAAACGAATGAACAAAAAATTGCTGTTGAGAAATTAATTTCAGAAGTACAGCCTGATTATGAATCTAAGGTTGCTGAAATAACATCAAGTAATAAATCAGAAGCTGATAAAACTTCAGCATTAATAAAAGAAGAAAAAGCTTTGATTTCAAAATTGAACAATGTTCAATCGAAAGATCAAAATACATTGAAAAAAGATCCGTCAAATGCTGATTTAACTAAAAAAGTTGAAATTGATTCAAAAGCAATCGAAGTCGCTCAAGCTAATTTGACGAGTTTAAGCAATAAGGCACTTTCAATCGAGGAATCTAAAATTGATAAATCAATATTAGTTGGAAAAATTGATCCAACTTACGTTACAGATATTACTAAAATTGAAGCTTCAACTTCAACTACAAAACAATCTGATCTAGTAAATCGTGAAGTTGCTTTACAGGAAAAATTAGCTCAAAAAGTTGCTGAAAACGAAAAACAAATTCAAAAATCATCAACTCCAGCTTTATTAGCTGAAAATAAAGTTTTATCAAATCAAATTGCTGAAAGTAAAACTAGACAAGCGAATTATGGTAATTTAAATGCTGTTGCATCATCAAAAACGGAAGCTACAAAATCTTCTGCTTCAGCAATTGAATTGAGACAAAGTATTTTAGGAGATAATGCTTCAGAAGTTGACAAAACATATACGACTTTAGCTGAATTAAAACGTCAAGATGAAGTTTTAGAAAAATACGAACAATCTATCCAAACAAGATTATCTGATGTTAACGTAGAATTAGAGAAAAATTCTCAAAACACAAGTTTACAAGAGAAAAAATCGATTCTTGAAGAAGAATTAAAAATCGTTCAAAATAAACGACGAGTTGGCCGTATTTCTATTGGTGAACTTGAAAGTGTAGCAGTTACAAAATCTCCGGAACAGAAACAATTAGAAACGTTAACGGCTGAAAATACTGCTTTAACTGAACAATTATCAGCTTCTAATTTAGATAAGAAACAAAAAGCTGAATTAGAGAAAAAAATCGCTGCAAACAATTCAGAACAAGCAAAAGTTGAGAATACAATTGTGACAAATGAGTTAGCTCAACAAAAAACTGTCAATGAACAAAAAACGGCTCAATTAAGTCAAATTGCCTCTGGTTCGAATCAAGTAGTTTTAGCTCAATCTCAAAATACTCGTTTGACAGCTGAAGCTCAATCTTTGGTAAAACAGTCGACTGAGACTAAAAACATCGAAGAGAAAAATTATTTATTGAATCAAGCACTATCAAAAGAAGTGAAAGCTAATGAAGTTGCTCAAGATGCACTAATTGATAATACGATTAAAACAATTGGAAATAATGAAATTGGTTCTTTGTATACGAAGGCAGAATTAGAGAAAAAGAAACGTAAATATTCTATAGAAATTGGTGAATTAGAAGTTGAAATTCAAAAATTAGATAAACAAATTGCAACGACAAAAACAAGCAAAGCGACTGAATTAGTTAAATCAAGAGATGCATTAATTTCTGAAAAAAGCTTATTAGAGTCTCAAGTAGCAAGTATTGATAAACAAATAGCATCTATTAAAGAACCAGTTTCAACTTTCAATGAAAAAGCGATTGATCAACCAATTTCATACAAGGAAGAAAGAGCAATTGCAACAACAGATGAATACAAAGCATATACAGAAAGCGTTCAAAAAGCAATTTCTACTGAGCGAAAAATAGCGGTATTAAATGCTGATTTAGAAAAACAAAGAGAAGAAACTAAACGCTTGATTATAGCATCAGTTGATAAACCTTCTGAAGCATCAAAAGCAGCGATTAAAGAATCAATCACATTGATTAAATCTTCAGAAAATGCGAAGTCAATATTAGAAAATCAACTGGCAATAGAGCAGGGAGAAGCAAATTCAATTTTAGCTAAAAATCCTGAAAATGGTTTGAAAATGCAAAATTTAGCTCAAAGAGGTGTTGCTCCAGTGGATAAACAAGTTGTGATTGCTCAATTGGTTCCACTTCCTTCTTCAGGTTTAGAAATTAATACAACAGCTAAAACTTCAACTTCAGTTACACCAATTCCTGTGGATGTGAAAGAGCCGAGTGGATTAGTTTATCGTGTTCAAATTGGTGCTTTTTCTAAACCAATTCCTCAAGATTTGTTTAGTTCATTTAATCCTGTTTCAGGTGAGAAAATTGCTAATACAACAATTACTCGATACATGGCAGGTTACTTCAACGGAGCGACAAAAGCAGTTGAAGCTCAGACACAAATTAAAGGTTTAGGTTATAAAGATGCATTCGTAATTGCATATTGTGATGGAAAACGTATTTCATTAGCTGAAGCAAGAGATTTAGAAAAATCTGGAAGATGTATACCAAAAGGAGAAAATGAATTATTAGTAGAAGTTGCAACAAACACAGCAGAACTTCTAGGTAAAACATCGATTGATTCAGCGGCAACGAAAGAAGTGGATGAATTGGCTTACCATGAAGCAATCAATGCTGTTAAAGCAACTCCAGCGGAATCTAGATTAGGATTGTTTTATACTGTTCAAATCGGGGTTTATAATTCTCCAGTTACAGCGGAACGTTTAAGTAATATTCACCCAATCGTATCAAAACGTTTACCAAATGGTCAGATTCGTTATTCTTCTGGTATGTTCAAATCGCCTGATGGAGCAAAACCGAAAAAAGAAGAAGCAATATTGAGAGGGATTGTTGATGCATTCGTTACAGCTTACTATAAAGGAGAACGTATTACTTTGATTGAGGCTAAGAAGTTGTTGGATGACAATGGAGAGGGAATACTTGAACCATTGAAAGAAGAAGAAATGCAAATTTCAACTCCAGAACAAGTAGCAAAAGATTTAGAGAATATTAAATTAAAAGAAATTGAATTGAAAAAAATTGAACAAGGTAAAGATTCAATTTTAAGAGCTTTGGTAAACGCTGAAGTGAAAGTAATTTCTCATCCTAAAACATACTTTGTTTCGAAAGCAAACTATTCAAAATTTCCAAAAGAAGAAATGAATCATTACAATACCTTAGGTGCTTTTTATTATGATTCAAAAGAATTAAAAATTAAATCTGCAATTGTAAATTCAAAAGATGCTTTACCTTCTTTAGGTAAAAATGCAATTGAATTTGATACTTTAATGGTGAAAGAAAACACATCTGACAATAATGATTTTCATGATATATCTGTTTCTGTTCATTCTAATAAATTGCCAGGAGATGTTGCTGAATGGTTGTTACAATTAAATTATAATCGTTCTTTCGAAATAGAAAATAAAGAATTATTTGTCATTTTTAGAAATATTCCAACAACGGAACTTGAAGTACTGAAAGCAAAAATTCAAACTTTTGGATTAACAGCAAAAGAATTAAGTAAAGTAACAGGATTATAAATTGAATTTGCAAAACTGAAACTTAATTCAGAAATTTGTATAAATAAGTAAAATATGACTCAAACAGAAACATGTGTTGAAGAATTATTAGTTGAGGAATTAATAGATCAAAAAGATTTAATTGTTTTTAATGACGATGTAAACACATTTGAACATGTGATTAATTCGTTAATTAAAGTTTGTAAACATTCTGAAATTCAAGCAGAACAATGTACTTGGATTATTCATTACAATGGTAAGTGTCAAGTAAAAAGAGGTTCTTTCGACCGTTTAGAACCATTATGCACATCTTTACTAGAGAAAGGTATTTCAGCAGAAATACAATAATTTT
>Ga0315909_10003730_pt1 | contig 18395 bp, 33 predicted proteins | sample LakEriMetagenome_11_FD_203527 | JGI IMG/M metagenome (GOLD analysis project Ga0315909, IMG submission 203527) | Freshwater fungal communities from buoy surface, Lake Erie, Ohio, United States - Buoy 2 MA125 | ecosystem: Environmental > Aquatic > Freshwater > Lake | place: USA: Lake Erie, Ohio... | reverse complement strand
GCAGAGGCATAACTGCGCTGTTGATGGGCTGGCCGCCGGTCTTGATCAGCGCGCCGCCGCCGGGCGGAATGCGGAAGATGTTTGTGTTCTGTCGGCCGCCAGCGTCGCTGTACAGGAAGCCGGGGAAGTTGGCGTACATGCCAGCGTCCAGCATCTCGCGCCACGCGGCAGTGATGGCGTTCGTGGTGTTGCCGAGGATGTGCAGCAGGCCAATGTCATAAAAGCCCAAGCCGGGCACGAACGTGTATTTGACGAACGTGGTTCGTGCTTCTGGAAGCTCGGCCTTGTTCTCGTCGTAGTTGCGCACGATCGACAGTATCTCCTTCGAGGAGACGTCGATGGTCACGCGGTAGGGCACTTCGAGGCCGGAGGGCTTGCCCTTCCACTTGTGCTCGAAGCCCGGAACGTCCAGCTCGCAATAGCACTCGTAGATCTCGCGATCGCGGTCTTGCGGACGGAATGCGCTAGGCGAGATGCCCTGCTGCGACTTCTCTTCGCGCTGGGCGGCGTCAAGCGTCGGGTCCAGCGGCACGGGCAGGTCGGTGTCCTTGTAGACGCCGAGGATCTGCAGGCGGCGCACCGTCGAACCCTTCATGTAGCTGCGGTGCGTGACGCGCTTGGCGTTCTTCAGGTCGGTCGCCGCGTTGTTGACGATCAGGTCGTCGGCATCGACGGTCTCGCTGACCGGGCGGTTGCGCAGCGGGCAGAAGTAAACCTTCTTGAAGCTTGTGCCGCCGAAGCCCAGCATCAGCAGCATGCGGTCGGTGTCGGGGTAATACTCGGCCGCCGTCGAGGTCAGGTAATGGTTCAGATCCTTCTGCAGCGCATTGGCCAGCATGTCCTGCTGGAAGCTTGCGTCGTTGTTGTCGTTGCGGATCTTCACCGGGCCGTCGGTCGGCAGCAGCTCGGAGCGGGCATTGGCCTGAAAGCGCAGCACGGCCTCAAGCAGCAGCGGGTGTCGGACTTTTGACATGCCCTCGACAGGAGCGCCGTCGGCAGAGCCGCCCACGCCGGGGACGTCAATCTTCAGGCCCAAAAGCTTAATGCCTGTCGCCCTCGCCTCGACCCATTCCTTGCGGCTCTCAAGGTCGTCCTCGATGCCGGTCATCAGGTCATTGGCGATCGAGCCCAGCACGTTGCTGTCGATGTCGTCCACAAGGTTGCTGAACCAGCCGCCTTTCTCTTTGTCCTTGGCGCGCTCAATCGGTTGGCCGTCGAGGCTGACTGTGACCGACCCGTCGTCGTGCTCGATGCGCAGGATGTTGCCCTTGCTGTCGATGTCCGGCACGTCGCTGCCCGCCTCGATGATGACAGCAGTGTCCTGATCGTTGGCGGGAATAGTCGGGTCAGGCAGACCCGGCAGGCGGATGTTCGGATTTACAAGGCCGGGTTGCGGCATGGATCAGCCCTCTGACAAAAGCAGGGAGATCTCTGCGTCGAACCGACGGAGACCTTCTTGAGCCGCAAGGGTATCAGATTTGGCTTCGATGGTATAGACGCGGACATAGTCGTTGGGCTCCCTGCCCCAGACCTCGACCCGGAAGACGCCGAGGCCCACGGGGGTCGGCTCGCGCTCCACGTCAACGATTGCATTCGCCAGTATCATTTCCAGTTCCTCAGATCGGGTAAAGCGGGGTCGGTTTTGCGCCAACATGGCGGCGGCCCGCGTCGATCTCAGCCATACGCTCAGGCGCACGCACGAGCAAGCTGCGCTCGCGCATGTAGCGCAGGGCCATGCTCACCGTGTCCACAAGGTCGTCGTGCTTGCCCTTCGGGAACACCTCGCATTGGCGGATCACGAGGTCGGACCATATGCGGTCGGGCGCATAGATCACGCCCTCGCTGAATAGGTGCTGGACGCTGTACAGGCGGGACAGCTTGTCGATCGAGCCGGGGTTGATGAGCTGGACGCCGAAGTCCTCGTTGTTCATCAGGCGGCGCAGCTCTTGGCTGACGCTGATGCCCGACGCCTTGCTCTCGACCAGCAAGGTATCAACCTTCATCTTCTGGCAGGTCTTGATCACCTTCTGCACGAGGTCCGGCATCTCCAGCCGCTCCTGCCACGCGCCCATGAGCAGCACGCGCGGCACGCTCTCGGGGTTGACGTCGAGCAGGTCACGGATCTTCACGCCCTCGTCGAACGCCGCGTTCTGGTCGGCGATGCTGCGCCTGCGGCCGCGCTCGTCGCGGCTGACGTAGTTGTTCTGCGTGATCGAGCTGATGTCGGACGTGAAGATGCCCCAGATGGTCAGGGCGCTGTAGTCATTCTCCTGCTTCGTCGTGTATGCCGTGTCGAGCGAGGCGACGACGTAGTCGCAGGGCGGGAAGATGTCGTGCTCCCACAGCGTCCACCAGTCGGGCTTGATGACGCCACCGCCGCGAGGCGTCGGTTCCTGTTGGAACTGCCCGGCGGTCGCATACGGCCCCATGACGCGCTTGTCGCGATCGACGACCTCGGCTGAGAACCGCTCGGGGAAGAGCAGCTCGCCCTCCTCCTCGCGCGGGTCTTCGAGGCCGAGCGCCGTCGGCGTCGCGCGCCGCTCGTCGTACTCCATTGGCAGCATGATGTGGTCATAGCCGAGCTGCTCGTCGAGGATCGTGCCCGAGACGTCGGCCTCGTGCAGGCGCTGCATGACGACGACGATCGCAGACCGATCGGGGTTGTTGAGACGTGTCGGGACCGCCTCCTTGAACCACTGCACCGTGCTCTCGCGCATGGCGTCGGAGTTCGCGCCGTCCACGCTGTGCGGGTCGTCGATGATCACGCGATCGCCACGGGCACCAGTGATCGAGCCTGCGGCTGCGGCTTGACGGAACCCGGTCTGCGTGTTCTCGAACTTGGTCTTCTGGTTCTGGTCGCCTGTGAGCTGGACGCGATCGCCCCAGCGTTCCTGATACCACTCGGACGTGATCAGGCGGCGCATGCGCAGTCCGTCGCGGATGGCAAGGTCGAGCGAGTGCGAGGCGCAGACGAAACGGTGGTGCGGCATGTTCTGCGGCCCCCACTCCCACGCGGGCCAGAATACGCCGACGAGCAGCGACTTCATGGTGCCCGGCGGCACGTTGACCAGCAGCCGGTTATAGATCGATCCGTCGTCGAGCGTGTCGCCGCGTGAGATCGCTTCGAGGTGCTCGCAGATGAAGTCGATGTGCCAACCGTGAATGTACGGCTGGCCCGGCTCGATGATGTGCCACGCCTGCTTGACGAAGGTGGCGAGGCTTTCCTCACACTCGGCGCGCAGGATCTCCATCAACTGTCGATCGATGTCGAGCACCTGCCCGTCGTATGTGAGGACGTGTTTTGTCATTCGTCGTCGTCTTCTGTGTCAGGCAAGTTTGCCGCGATGTATTCGGCGTATTTTTTAAGTTGATATCGATGAACCATCAGCGTCAGGAGATGCATGACCTTTTCGGTGTCAGGATCGTCATCAACGTCCTCGACAATCGTCTCGATTTCGCCGTCTTCATACTTCGTCACATGGATTGTGTAAGTGACAGCCCTCAATCGGGCGTCTGCCTTGCGGCGCGTTGCGAGGTCAATGACTTTAGTCATGCGCTGGATCCTTCGGACGGCCGAAAGTTATATTAGCGTCAGCGCGCACGTCCTGATTGCGCCAACACCAAATCTCGCTGTTCTGTTGAAACACAACCCAGACGAGATCGTGCTCCGGGCCGTAGTCAATCAGGAATTGCGCGAGGCCTTTGCCTTGCGGCGAGACCATTGGCAGCGGGGGATTGAGCTGTGTGATCATTCGCCGTCCACCATACGTTTTGCCGCGAACAGCGCCTGCTTGAGCGCCTCGCGTGCTTCGGGTTCTAACTGACGTGCGTCGATCGTTGACGACTTCACTTGAATTGGGCCGCCGTTCTCGCCCGTCAGTTCAGTGCGTGTGCGATCGCCATACAAACGTGGCGCAATCTTCATGACGCGCCACTGATAATGGTTAAGCTTCACGCGCGACGAGTTGACGTTGGCTTCCGTCGTCGCGTCGGCCATCGCCTTGAGGCGCGCCATCTCGAAGTCGGCCAGCGCCTCGCGCGCGTGCGCGTATTGTGTTTCGAAAACTGGGTTTTCGCGCAACCACCGATACACGCTTGCGCGGCTCGGCATTTCGTCCTTGCTGCAAATATCGACGAGATCGCGACCGTTGATCATCTCTTCGCAGATGTAGTCGGCGATCTCTTGCGTAAACTTGGACGGCCGACCGACCGAGCGTTTAGGCTCGATCGGCGCAACTTCAGTGGTTTCTTTTTTACGCGGAGGCATTTATTGATCCATTGTGAAAAGTTCAAGTTGATCGGCCTTCCGCGAAGCATGCTCGCGAATGATGTCTGCGATGATTGGACGCCAAGTGCTGGGGTAAACCGCAAAGCAATGAACCCCAACACCGCATGTTTTCACGCGCAGCTTCTTTTCTGGCAACTTCCCAACAACCTCGAAATACTTATTGCGAACAAGTCCGCCAACCGACCAAGTATCTTGCTTGATTGGCTCGTAGCCAATTTCACGAAACACGTCGATTACAGTGATTTCTGGGTTGTAGGTTATTTTCATGCGAAGTCCTCCTCGTCGGACTTGACGACCTTCAGGTTTCTGAGGGCGGCCTGACCGAGCGGCGTGTCGGCGAGCATGCCCAGCGCATCCATGTAGGTGGCGATTAACGCCTGCTCTTCAAGGCGCTTGGCTGCATCCATTTTGCGGAGCGCCACGACCTTCTTGATGATCTTGGGGTCGAAGCCGTTGCCCTTGGCCTCTTTGTAGACGTCCTTGATGTCTTCAGCGATCTGGGACTTCTCGTCTTCGAGACGCTCGATGCGCTGCACGATGCTTGTGATTTGGTTATTCGTCATGATTTCCCCTCATGATTTCGAACGGTTTCAATAATGAGATCCGCCTGCATGGCGCACCATGAGCAGACTGGATCGCAGGCGGGCTGCGTGTCGCCATTGTGGTCAACGGCGCAGATCACCTTGGCTATCTTGTCTCGCAATTTCGAGACACCGTCAAGTCTGGCGGCGTCGGGCAGGCTTTCGGTCATTGGCTTCACCCCTGTGGATAATTTTCTATACCCCCGAAAATAACCGTTTGACAGGCGAATTTTGTTCGCTTAAAGGTAATGCATGGTCGCTGATGACCTGACCTTATGGAGATTGATATGACCGACCTGACCGCCACCTTTTCCACCGGCTACACTGACACCTACAAGGGCGACCGCGACGTGCGCGCCGCTTGGCTGCTGACAACCCCCGAGGGCCGGACTTACTCTGGTCACTCTCTCAATCGCCAGAATGCTGCGAAGACAGCCAGCAGCACGGCCAGCCAGAAGTGCCCCTTCCATGAGCTGGTCATGCACGGTGGCGGTCTGCGCATGCGCTATAGCTACACCCCTGCGGCGGCGAGCCGTTACCTGACGATCGCTAACGAGCGCGGCTTCAACACGATTAAGGCCTACAACGCCGACGTCAAGGCAAAGCGCGCTGACTGGGTCGCCCGCTGCAAGATCGAGATCGTCGATCTCTAATCAGACCGGGCGGGGGCTTCGGCCCCCTACCACCCTTCCCACTCTATGGAGATTGATATGAACCTCGACCGCCCCTGCCGCACAGTCGCCGACGTCAATAAGATCCTCGCCCGCGCGGGTCATCCCGAGCGCCTCTTCAAGGGCGAAGGCTATGTTTACTGGGCAGAGGGCACAGCACCCTCTTGGGACGAGACGATGATCTACGTCTATCGCCTGTCGGACCTGACAATCCGCCAATATCTGGAGGACCACAACGCCCGCGTCTGCAAACATCTGATGGACGACTTCAATTATGCCGGCAGCCGCCACCATTATTGAGGCGGCGACCCCTGTGGATAACCCCGCTTGACATGCGAATTTTGTTCGTTTACTGGTAAGTCATGGTCGCTGGTGACCTGACCTTATGGAGATCGATATGACCAACGCTCGCAGCCTCCCCCACGTTTTCGTTCCCGATAATGTTGAGAACGAAGCCGCCTACATCGCGGCCGCTCAGGCGCGCATCATGGCAAACCGCGCCAAGGGCGCACATGCCCGTTGGATTGCGGAGAGCGGCGAGGAGGTCGTCACCCTGTGCTGTGATTTTCTTTGTGAGAATGGCGAATTTGCTCCGGCCGAAGTGCGCGACGCAGACGGCTGGACCGTCCTGCACGTCACGCACCCGCTGGTGAAGGCGTCGCTCGGCGAGTTCTTCGGCAAAATGTTCGAAAGCCTGCGCGACTGGGGCCGCCTCACTGCCGGTCAGGAGAAGGCTGTGATCGGCATGATCGAGCGCGCCAAGCAGCGCGTCGCCGATCGCGAAGTCGCCAAGCAGGCCAAGCGCGACAGCGCCAAGCACGTCGGCACGATCGGCGAGCGCCGCGACTTTGCCCTGTCGATCAAGTTCGTGACCAGCTTCGAGACGCAGTTCGGCACGACATTCGTCCACGTCATGGAAGACGCTGACGCCAACGTCGTTGTCTACAAGGGCTCGAAGCTGCTCGGCGAGAAGGGCACCGACATCGAGCTGAAGGCCACGATTAAGGAGCATGGCATGCGCGACGGCGTCGCCCAGACCATCATCACCCGCCCGAAGCAGATGTGAGGGGCTCCGGCCCCTCCCCCCACCCCCCAACTGAATGGAGACTGACATGTCCAATTACACGCTTATCTTTGATGACCTTGAAGTTCACACAATGGCAGGCGTCTGCCTTGCCAGCGGCTCGGTCAAGGTCGAGTACCGCGTCAACCCGGCGGAGCCTGACGTGGGCATCATGAGCCGCTGGGTCGAGATCACCGGCTACTGCGACATCGACGCAGTCTTCGTCCTGACGGACGAGGAGGGCGAAGAGATCATGCGCATGGTCTGCAACGATGCAATGCTGGCCGACATCCTCGACGCCTACGGCGAGGAGAACATTGTGGACGAAATCACAGAAAGGATTTGACAGGCGAATTTAATTCGTGCGAAGAAAGTTCACCGCAGTGATTTGCGGCAACCTTATGGAGATCGATATGACCAATACAGTCGCAGCCGTCGAAGTCTACCTCTACGCCAAGGCCCAGTTCGACAAGGCTGAGGAAACCCTCAAGCAGGCCAAGCAGGACGTCATCAACATCGTGGGCGGCTACGGCTTCATTGAAGGCGTGACGGCTGACCTCGACGTCGGCGTGCAGGCCCGCAAGTCGATCGACGAGAAGGCTCTCCTGCAGCTCATCACGAAGGAGCAGCTTGAGGCCTGCAAGGTCGAGGGCGCTGCCTACAGCGTCGTCCGCGTGAAGGCCAAGAAGGTCGCCAAAGCGGCCTAAACAGACCGGCGGGGGAATTACCCCCGCCCAATTCCCCCAACCGTATGGAGACCTCAAATGTATTTTATTGTTCCCAAGGGCCGCTCAGTTCTCAAGGCCGTAGGCAAGACCCACGGCATCTACGAAGCCCAGAAACTGGCCGACAAGCTGCACGACGAGAACGGCACGCACTACGACGTCATCCACATGTCCTCGGTCTACACGACCCAGACGCTGGCGGAGCTGATGGAGCAAGACGCCGAGAACATGAAACTGGAGGGGGCGCTGTGAGCGCCCTCGTCCTTGAGCAGGTGGAGGACGGCATGTGGGAGCTGTTTTTCTGCGGCGAACTTGTGGGCTGGATCCGCAAGTTTAAGAACGACAGCCGCAACATGTGGATCTACCAAGTCGAGACGCCTCGCGGGGAGATCCGGCACTGCTACCTCCTGAGCCAAGCCCGCAACACCCTTCTGGAGCTTTACGCGTGACACCCGACGAACTCTCAGAGGCCGCGCAGCAGCTCGGCCTCAACAACGCAGACCTCGCCCTGATCACCGGCAACACCATCCGGGCGGTTCAGTACTGGTTCACGGGGCGCAACCCCGTGCCCCAGTCCGTCGCAATCCTGCTCAACGCCATGCTGGCGGGCCAGCTCGACCTCGACTGGCTGACCGAAGAAGTCTCCCGGCAGTTGCATCAAAAAGTCGATTAGTCGTTTAAAGGCTTTTAGAAGCTTTTTGACGGTATTTGAGGGGTGGCAGCTATGTAGGTAGCTGCCACCCCTCTCTTTTGCCGTCAGCGGTCAAATTTGGTGACCTGTTGCCACGTTTTATCGAACCACCCCGGCGGCTCCTTGCATTCCGCATACATAAACTTGCGGGCGGGGGACAGGCAGGCCCTGCCCTCGTCAATGAGCTGCATGCAGGCCCGGTTGACGAGGTCGCCCTTGTGCTGGCTGAACGTCATTCGGATGTAGTAGGTCGAGAGCCTGCCCTCCTTCCAGAGGTAGTTCCAGATCTTGTCGGCCAGACACGTCTCGGGGATGACGATGTCCATGTCGAACAGGTCGAACTTCTCTCCCCTGCGGTGCGTGGGGATCCGGCGCGGGCTTGTGTGCCTCAAAACGGTATCTCGTCGTCGAGCGGGGCAAACGCCTCGATGCCACGCAGCGGGTCGCGCTCGGGGCCTTTGGTGCGGGTAACCTCGGATCCGGCGAACATTGCCTTTGCCGCCACGACCTCTGGGAATGCCTCGATCAGCCTGCCGACCTCCTCGATCGTGTAGACCTGCGCGGACCTGTCACTGCGCTGGGCCTCAAATAGCGCGGCGTCCTGCCAATTGCGCAGCAGGGCAACCGTCCTGCCGTTGCTCAGGGCAATCTCCCAGACCTCGGGCGCTGCCTGCGCCTTGCCGGCCTCAGTCGCAGCGCGGTCAAGCGCCCGCCACGCAGCGGCCATCCGGCGAGCCTCCCGGCGGACGTCCTCCAACTCCCCGCACCAGATCGCCTGAGAGAACAGGTAACGCTGCCGGTCGAACTTCTCGCGCAGCTCCCTCGGCACCAGCAGGCGCAGGCGATCGACGCCCCACCTCCTCTCCATCTCCACCGCGACCAGATCGACCTCCGTGACCTCCTCCTGCCCGGCGATAAACAAACCGGGCGAGCGGTGCCACGGGGGCACTGCCGGGTAAGTGATTTCCTTGTGCTCTTTTTTCGATTTCGCTTTTGACATCTCAATCTCCATTTTCTGCCGACTGACAAGAGTACTACGGGTTGGCGGCGGAGGTCCGCCAACCTATACGAAGTATAGGGGTAATAGCTCCGCATACCTCCGCTAATGTTTTCAATGACTTACCCTATAACCTCCGCAAACTTCCGCATATAGTTCCGTCCAATGATTTCAATAACTTAGGAGGTGACCTCCGTAGACCTCCGCAACTTCCAGAAGCCCTTTTCGGTCGGGTGCTCCTCCCAATTGGTGTAGATTTCGCGGCTGTTTTCAAGCCAGATCACGACCAAAAATGGAAGCCATTTTCCGGCCTTGGCGCGGGTCTTCCAACGGCGTTTGGAGGGGTATTTGCGGAGGGTCATTCCTCGTCCCCAGAGCCGCCAAAGAGGCTGGGGGCAGCAACCAGAACGGCCGCAGCCACGATCTCGCCGCTGCCCTCTTCCACCTTACTGGCCTCCACGCGATTGCGCAGGAGGTGGCGTCTCCACGCCTCGAACTCCCGCTCCTGCTCAAGGCGCATGGCAAGCTCCTGCTCGTGTGAGCTGGGCATTTTACCGTTCATGACCACACCCATCCTTCCCCCCTGTCCCGCACCACATGATAAACCCAATGGTCGCGAGGATGACCCACGCGGCCCAGACGTCATAATCGCTCACGCCGGCCTCCCAAGGATATTGCGGGCCTTGGCGATCGCTTCGTCAATGCGGCCCATCTCCTCGACCTGCTGCTTCATGGCCTCGACATAGTCGGAGGCCGAGACGCGCGGGTGGTCCTCCTCAGTGCTCAGGGGCTGGTCGGCCAGCACCTGAAGGCAGAACGCGATGTCCGAAACGCGCATGGGGCCGAGCACCTGCACCTTCTCCTTGATGCACCCGTGCTGATAGCAAACCGTGTTCCCACAGGGGCCGCAGAGCCTGACTGTCTTGATTGTCATGACTTGCCCCTCAGTGCCTTGCGGGCGATGTCCTGCGGGCTGCCGAAGGGCGGCGTTTCAGTGATCTGGAGCATGGCTGCCTCCAGCTCCTCCACCCGCCTGATGAGCCTTGTCATGACCTCGTGGGCCTTGCGCAGCTCTTCTTTGCTGACCGGGTATGTGGGCCACGGGTCGCGATCGAGTTCGTCCATATCAAGCATTGTTCTTCTCCATATCCTGCGCGTCGCGCGCATCTAAGATGTTCATGATTAAGTTTTGGGACGCCGGGTTCTTTATGTACTCAATAAAATCTACGCCCTCCATATCGACGATCGCGTCACACCAGTCGCATATGGCGGTTTCCAACTCCTTAACGCGGGCGATCGCGCTCTCCTCGCCCTTCTTGAACGCCCACATGTAGACGAGGGCGAGGTCGTCCTGCTCCTCAGACATCTTTCTTCTCCCCTGCAAGCGCGGCGATGGCAGCTTTATCAAAAGCAGACTCGGCCTTCTTGCAATCGAGCAAAACGTCTTGAAACCGTCTTTTAAAATAAGCTTTCTGCTTCTCGCGCATATCAATGCCAAGGCGCAGCGCCCGCTCTTGCAAGACCAACGATTGAAATGCCGAACTGATCAGAACTTCCGGGTGCATCAAATCAAACGTGCGGCCATCTTGTGGCGGCTGAGCATCCAGCCAGCTTTGCATTCTTAAGAGAAGATCATTCTGCATCTTTCTTCTCTCCTGCCCAGCCTTCAGGTCCACCCGCAGGAATAGTAATGTGGCCGCGTACGGACCCACCGCCGGTCTTAATACGACCAGAGCCGCCACCGCTGCCAACAGAAACATGCGTATCCTGTGTCGCGGCCTCGCACATATAAATCTTGTTAGTCTTCGCGCATTTTGGACAGATCAATCGCCGCATGATCACGGAGACCTTTTCAATCGTCATAGGCAGATGCACAGCGATCCATCTGTGTTCACAGTCTCCGCAGAGGACCCACATTTCTTTGCTAGTCATTTGCGCGCCTCCATCATGGCGTCTGCATATTTATACGCCGACTCCGCACAGTCTTTAATGTACATATCCTTAGTATGGTCTGCCAGCAGCCCCGCCATTGCGGCCATCGCATATTGGTCGCGCAAACTGGGCTTGCCCTGCATGTCAATTTGGAGACGCAAGACGGTTCCGCACAAGTCGTGCACCGCCTGCTTCATATGTTGGAGTTCTTCTTCAGTCATTCCATTCCCCTCTGTTAAAGTTAATCAAACATCACAAGCTGGCTCACACCCTTGCTTGCCTCACTGATGCGCTGCTGCTGCAACGCCTCATACTCTTGGTTCAGCTCGCACCCAAGATACTGGCGACCGTGCTGAAGCGCGACAGCCGCCGTCGTCCCGCTGCCCATGAACGGGTCGAGGACAATGTCGCCCTTGCGAGAACCTGCAAGAATACACGGCTCAATGAGCGCGGGCGGGAAGGTGGCAAAGTGTGCGCCCTTGTATGGTTTCGTGTTAACCGTCCAAACGCTGCGGCGGTTGCGGCCTTCGGCATTTCCAACAGCCTTCATATTCCCGTTGGTTTTGCCCGGCACACGGGCGCTGCCCGTCTGCTCCTTTAGCTTTGGCTGAGACAGTCGCGCAATAGAGCTGGTCGCGACGGGCTCCTTGACTGCTTCTGCATCGTAAAAATACTTCTGCGACTTAGACAGCAGGAAGATATATTCGTGCGCCTTAGTGCAGCGGTCATTAACGCTCTCAGGCATCGGGTTCGGCTTATGCCAGATGATGTCCTGACGCAGATACCAGCCGTCAGCGCGCAGCGCGAAGGCCAACATCCACGGGATGCCGATCAGGTCTTTTGATTTCACACCGTTTCCACGGTAGGCAACACGACATTGCTGCTCCGTGTTTAACGAAGGGGTGCTTGACCCACGATACGACTCGCCGCCAATTTTTTTACCAGTAGCCGGATTGCTGCTGTAGCTGTCGCCAATGTTCAGCCACAGCGTACCGTCATCAGCCAGCACATCCCACACGCAGCGGAACACATCGACCATCGCCTTGATGTATTCTTCCGGCGTCTGTTCAAGGCCAATCTGGCCCTCGTGGCCGTAGTCGCGCAGGCCAAAGTAGGGCGGGCTTGTCACGCATGTCTGAGCCTTAACGCCGTCAGCAGCCCACTGGCGCATGGTGTTACGGCAGTCACCAAATATAATATAGTTCATCAATCAATCCCCCCGACCACACGCAGTCCCTGCATCTTCGTATTCTTGTCCACCATTTCGTAGGACAGAACCTCGTTGTTGAGCCATGTGTCGATCATGTTCTCGGCAACCTTCTCGACGACGTCGAACTGCTTCGAGATGATCGCCGCCGCATAACGGCCCTGCTTTCGTGTCTGCGGGTAGCTCGACCACGGCTTGCCGTCATGCCACGCCTTGCTGATCGCCTGCAGGATCTTGCGGCAGACGTCCTTCGCAGGCCACGCATTGGCGTCGCGTTTCACCTCGTCGCACGGGCAGGCGTACAGAGAGCCCTCGCCAGTGATGTCGTTGACGACAACGCTCTTCAGCTCGAACGGCTGCGTCCAGCCGTCCTGCGCCGACTTGATCTTCTTCGCATTCAGGTAACCGACAGTCTCGCCCTCCTCGCGCTCGATGCCGAGCAAAAAGTCACCAGCGCCGTCAAACACTGTAGAGCCGCGCAGGTTACCGGCGCGCGACGTGTGGTGGACGCCGACAACTGTCGCATCAAATGTTGTGCGCAGCGCGTCGCACGCCGAGATGAACAGCGTCATGTCCTTCTGAAGATTTTCGTCTGCCCCCGGAAGCACGCGAGAGACGGTGTCTACAAAAATGGCGACAGGCGTCTGGCCTGTGAGCTGCGCGACGTGGGCGACCGTCTTGATCAGGCGATCGACGTCAGTCGGGAGCATGAAGTTAATGGTCTGGCGGATCAGGTAGAAGGGCACGTCGTCCGCGTTGATGCCAGTCTCGCGCTCCCACGCGGCGATGCGATATTTCATGTCGCCGACGCCTTCACTGGAGATGTAGACGACGGGGCCAGTCTTCTTGATGTCACGGCCAAACCACTGCGCCTGCTTTGCAGCGATCGAGAGTGCCATGCCGATCGTGATAAACGACTTGCCGCAGCCGGGAGCGCCGAAGACAAAGCCCAGCGCCGTCTCGATCATGAGCTTGTCGATCAGGTAATTCGGATTGGGCAAAGACTTGATCCCCTTAACGTCCAGAACTTCAAAACTGCCCTCGGGAGCCTCGACGGCCTTGGGCGTGAGTTCACCCGTCTCCGGGTTAAAGTCATAGCCTTGGATTTCTTTCGGGGCTTCGATCTCAAAAGGGCGGGAGGGCTTCTCGACCTTCGCGGCGACGGCAACCTTGCCATCCCACTGGGCCATGGCATTGGCCCATTTGTGCTGGAACATCGAGAGGCCACGGCCCTCACGCTCAAGCAGAACAGCATTTGGCGTGCCCGGCTCAAGGATCCGGCTTTTGACGTGGCGCTCGTAATTGGCAAAGGCCGCCATCATGGTCTCGGCATTCTCGGCCGACGTCATGGGGATCGGGGCATCCCTGCGGGCGTTCACGACCGCCGCCCAGACGAGGCGGGTCATGTAGTCCTCGCGGCCGTCCACGATATTGCCGAAGCTGTCGATCGCGTGCGCCGGGGTCGAAGTAAGTTCGCGCTCCCCTGTCACCGGGTTTACGCCAGACGCGCCGCCATGCTCCATGGCAAGCTGGACGACTGCGTCGCACAGCCACTGCGGAGCGTCCGCAATTTCCACGTCCCACGGCTCGCAGCCGGGCTTCCAGCGGTAGGGCGTGCCGCTCTCGTGCATAGACGGGGGGAGCATGGCGAAGCCGCCCTGCCCGCGAATATCGACGCCGATCGAGGTCTTGCAGGTGGGAGGCGTAAAGCCAGCAGACACGCGGAAAAATAGCTGCGCACCGCCACCGCCTGTCACCTGCTCAATGGTCTCCAGCTCGCCTGCGCGCTGCTGGCGGTCGAGCATATCCATCCACCACGCCTGTGCGCGCGGATCTTTCTGGAAGTCGAGGTCGATGACCATGAGGCCGTCGGAGCATGCGCCAGCAATGACGCCCATGTTGTTGCGGCGTGCATGTTCACCATTCTCGCCATACCACCGCTCAAACGTGAAGTCCGGCACGCGCTCGTGTTCAAGCTCGCGCCACTTCGGCAGAGCAGGGCGCTTCCACTGCTGGCGGTTTTCACGAGGTGTCATTGCAGGAACAACCTGAAAGCCAATCGCGCGATACATGCGCGCCCATTCATTTGGGTCGGCAAAATCAGGGTCAAACGCGGCATTCATCATGTTAATTCCACCACTTCCATCTGTCGGCAGCGACATTGTTATTTTCCTTAAGAAACTACTCGGTATGTTTTCTTGGCGTCGATCCAGCCGTCATCTGCGTTTACAAAAATGGGATGAATAAAAATCTTCTTCACTTCAGAATTATTCACGCCGTAGTGCTGGCTGCGAATGTGTCCGCGACGAAGATGTGGACGAACGCTTGAGCCTGATCCGCCCGCAGATCGGACTGTTTCTGTAATTTTGCCAATTTTGATTGTAGTAACAGAAGAGTATTGCGACAGGCGCTTTTCACGAGTTTTGCGTGAATGCGGCTTATTGCAAACTTCAACGTCTTTCTCGACGTTTTTTGTTGCGAGCAAAACAATCAACATTGCCAAAGAGAAATTGCACATCCACTCAAAAAAACTGTTCGAGCTATATTGCTTCACTTTTCTGGTGCTAAACTCGACGAACTCCCGACCGTCCATTGATAGATACGGATGGACGATACATTCATTACCGTTGCCAGTGAAAGTATAAAAAAAACGAAGTTCGCTTTTTGGTGGCACGTCACTCTCAACGCCAGCCCAAAAACTAAAGTCTTTAGAAATGTCAGAGCGTGCCACTTTTTCCATGAGGTGCGTTTTCAATTGCAAATGGAGTTTAGCGTATGGCGGCTTGTAAATGCCAAGCTCCTCCATATCTTTCGCAGTTTTTGTAATATCTTCGACTGAAAAAGCGTCGAAAACATTCGCCGCAATTTTGAACATCGGCACACGTTCATTAAACATATCGATCTCCATAAGGTCAGTTATTTAGTTGCCGCAAACCACGCCATGCAGGCCGCATCGGCGCGGCCGTCGTCCTTTTTGCGGGCGAAGAGGCCCGCGAAATTCGGGAATATCTCGGCGGCGCGCAGGCGCGAGCCGTCCTTGCCGCCGCGCACCGAGCAGGCCTTCTGCCACTGCTGGGGCGGGACAAGGATTGTGGGGATCTGCAGGGCGGCCAAAGCCCCCTCGACACAGCCGAGGCTGCGCCCAAAGGAAAAGACGCTCGACACCCCTTGGCCCGGCATTGAGCCGACCCGTTCGACCACGGCCGTCGAGGGCTTCTCGATCAGGCTCAGGACATTGGCGAGCATGGCCGGGGACAGTTCGCGCTTCTTTTTGCCGTTGCGGACGATCTCGACGACCGGCATGTCAATAATTGACAGGTGGCCCTTCTCAAGGTCGAAGACCGCAATAGCTCCAGACAGGCCGGGGTCAATTCCAATGTAAATCACGCGACTTTCCTTGCCTGTTTGTCGAGCAGCTCGAACTGTTTCCACGAGATGACGCCGCCCGTGTGGATCACGAGCTGCGGCCGCCACTTGTGCGGGATCGACTGGCGCTGACGCCACTTGTCGATCGCGAACTGGGAGACGCCGAGTTGCAGTGCAGCACGCTCCACCAGCTCCCAATCGATCGCCTTTTTAGTCATCACAGTCATTCCTTGACGGCCCCTCATGCAAATCAGGACGACGACGTTGAGACATTTTGTCTAAAGCGTCAAGCCTGTGGATGGACAAAATGTCTGTTGACTGGTTTCCGCAAATCAGCCTATCGTCGCAACCCTATTCAGATTGAGACCGTCATGAACCCTTTTGAAGCTTACGAAATCGAACATCTTTCCCCGTCGAGTTGCAACTTGTTTGTCTCGTCCCCCGCCATGTTCGTCCTGCAGAAATGCATGAAGGTCCGCACACAGGTGGGCGCTGCGGCACATCGGGGGACGGCTGTGGAGAGCGGAGTTGTTGCTGGCATTCTCGACGGTTTGTCTGATGACGAATGCGTGAGGCTTGCGCAGGAAGAGTTCAAGACGCTGACTGCACTGTCGGGCGACTCGCGCCGCGAAAAGGAAGAGGGCGCGATCAAGGACATGGTCTTGACCGGCCTGAAAGAGCTGCGCCCCTACGGGAAACCTACATCAACGCAGGGTAAAATTGAGTATCGTTTCGACGACCTTCTCGTGCCTATGATTGGATTTTATGACGTGGAGTGGGCCGACCATGGCATTCTCACTGACATCAAAACTACGCATGCGCTGCCGTCGAAAATCTCAACCAATCACGCTCGGCAAGTTGCACTGTATCGCGCTGCGCGGGGCGACAATCTCGATGCTCGTATTTCCTACATCACCCCGAAAAAGTCTGCGACATACAATCTCGAAAACGCTCGCGAGCACCTTCTCGCGTTGGAAAAGATTGCGCTGACTATCCAGAGGTTCCTGTCCCTCAGTGACGACGCAAAGGTACTGGCGTCCTACGTCGTGCCCGAGGTGGACAGTTTCTATTTTGCAGACCCAATGGCCCGCAAGGCCGCGTTTGAAGTGTGGGGCCTGTGACGAGTTCGACGGCGGTGTTGAAAGCAGAAACACAAATAATTCATGGGTAAAGAAGGAACCTGAAGGCGAGCCCCCATGCACACGACTATCCGGTGGCACAGCAGGGATAGAGACGGTGACACTGTGAAGATCGCTGAGGTTACCAGTCGGAGTTGCGCCCGACCCGTCGAAGCAGTTCTGCCCATGTGGGCGAAGGCAAGAGGCCAGCCAAATGGCCTCATATGGAGTAAAGCAAATGGCACTCGGTTTTGAATATGGTGGCACAGGTGGGGCCAACTTCCTTCCGATCGTGAAGTACGACGCCCGTGCGGGTCGTTTCTTTCGCGTTGACCGCGAAGATGGTGTATCAACACCCACTGACATCACCCGCAGCTTTAAGGCTGTCTTTGACTTTGAGAACCTCGAAGTTGGTTGGATTTCTTTTAACGCGGGGTCTGCCCCCGACTTCCAAATGGTCTCACACGGCTCCGGCTTCCCGGAGAGGCCGTCGGAGAACCACAAGCGCGGCATCCGCATGGTGGTCAAGCTTTCGCAGGAATGCGGCGGCGACTGCCGCGAATTGGCGGGCACGGCTGCTGCTATGATGAAGGGGATTGACCTCCTTCACAATGACTACATTGCCGGCCTGAAGGCCAATCCGGGCAAGCTGCCCGTCGTCGTCCTCGAAGACAGTGTCGCGATCGAAAGCGGCGCTGGCGCAAAGAAATCAACGAACTACCAGCCGGTCTTCAAGATCTCTAGCTGGGTCAAGCGCCCCAACGACCTTGCCGACGCGCCTTCGCGCGGTGGTGCGGCCGAAGAGGCACCCGCCCGCTCTGCACCGCCCTCGACTGGCTCGACGCGCGCCGCACCTCCCAAGGCTGCAGCGCCCGCCGACGACGAGGATTTCGGCTAATAAACCGGGGCGGGCTTCGGCTCGCCCCTACCCACAACGGAGAATGATGTGAAATTCCTTATCACAATGAACATGCCTGCCCGCTCCGGTCAGCAAATCCATCAAATTATTTGCGAGAACGAAGCAAAAAGCCTGAAGGAATTTGTCGATGTTCTCCAGAGCAACGATTTCTTAATCGTTGACGAGTTTTATCGTGACACCGAAGCGCCGCGCGGCGCGGAGTCCTACTACCCGGTCGGTCAGATCGCGATCAATTACCGCTACGTTGGCAAGGTGAAAGTAATGGGAAACGTCACGCGCTCGATGGAGTAGATCGAGAAAATTATATGGAGATCGATATGTCAGTGCCGCATGGGAGAACATTTATTAGGTCGCCGCATATTGTAGATGGGAAAGCGAAGTCTGGTTATCTCATCAAGTGTCGCGCCTGTTCCAATTCAGAAGTGATCGCAAATGCCACGCATTCTGGCTCTCTTCCGCCGGAGGTGACAGCGAAGAAGTTCACTCAGAAGGGCTGGCGTGTCGGCCACCGGGTCAGAGATGACTTGTGCCCGGCATGCATAGCCAAAGAATTGGAATTGAAGAAAAAGAAAACAGAACCAAAGACAAGTGAAGGGCCAGCGCCCGCAATTAAAATGGAGATCGATACTGTGAGAGCAGACCCGCCGCCGGAAATTACGAGAGAAGACCGCCGCATCATTTTCTCTGAGATTGATAGTCATTACATCGACGAGATGCGCGGCTATGACACCGGGTGGAATGACACCCGCGTCGCCGAGGGCCTGAAAGTTCCACTTGCGTGGGTGAAGGGCATCCGGGAAGACAATTTCGGGCCAGAGTTCGGCTCGGGAGCACGGC
>Ga0315909_10003728_pt1 | contig 18396 bp, 23 predicted proteins | sample LakEriMetagenome_11_FD_203527 | JGI IMG/M metagenome (GOLD analysis project Ga0315909, IMG submission 203527) | Freshwater fungal communities from buoy surface, Lake Erie, Ohio, United States - Buoy 2 MA125 | ecosystem: Environmental > Aquatic > Freshwater > Lake | place: USA: Lake Erie, Ohio... | reverse complement strand
ATACACATTTAGTTGGTGGATAGGGGGAGACTATGTAACCCTAACATTCAACTCAATGGAAGATATGCACAAGTGTCTGGACTACATCGAAAATAAGTTCCCAGAAAGAATTAAAGACCAGATGCCTGTAGAGGAAGTATGTAACATCCTAGGTAAGAAACTAGCCAAACTAGAAGAAGTAGCCAATAAGCTAAAGGATATCAAATGAACGATACACAAGAATACATCCTACAAAAGTCTGTTGATAACCTTATCAAGATGGTAGATAAGCTCAATAAAGACTTAGAGACGGTAAGCAAAGAATCTGACTACTACCATTCAATGTACATCAAGTATAAGCAAATGTACAATGATCTGCTATTCCATGAGACTGGAGCTAAAGATTCTAAACCAAAGGATCCTACTGGTCTACAAAACCTGCTAATCTATGAAGCTGGAGTTGAAGATGGCAAGGTAAGCAAAGGGCAAGATAATTCTAATAATGATAAAAGTCAAAGTAAGTTAGAACTAGCTGAACCTATTGAGGTAAAAGTCAAAGTGAATAATATGCAAGAATTCTTGGATATTTGGGATGATATTTACCCTCTAAAGTAAATAAAAGTCAAAGAAAGTCAAAGTTAGGTTTTTGGCCTTACCCGTTAAAAAAAGCATCATACCTGTTGCAAAAAGCAACACTTCAAACAAAAGTCAAAGCAAATTATGAACAAAAGTTCCCAAAACAAGAAAGTCAAAGTGCAAATTACATATGAATGGGAGTTTGATATGAAAGATTGGATGGATTTAAATGCCCATGAGGAAAAAGTCAAAGAGATTATGAAACAAAACTTTGAATGGGATGCTGTTAATGCGTTCCATAACCTTAGAAACATAACTTATCCGAGAGTCAAAGAGATAAATATCGAATAGAAAAGAGTCAAAGCGTAAACCAAACCACAACATATAGTGGTGTTGTAAAGTTTGGTTTACGCTTTTCCCAAGGTTTCATACCCCCCTACCACAACATATAGTGTATATGAAAGTCAAAGCCTAACTGGAGGCCACAACTAACATATAAAAGAGTCAAAGCCTAAACTCTAAATAAAAGTCAAAGCTAGCTCTCATATAAAAGAGTCAAAGCTAAAAGTCAAAGCCCTAGAAGCATTGATATTAAAGTCAAGGCTTATCTAGGGTTTGTTTATATTCATTCATAACCTTAACCTTCTCATCGTATACTAAATCTAAGTAACTATGAGCTAGTTCTAACATCCTACTATTATTCGGAACCTTGGCTAACATTGATTCAATAGCTTGCATACTGCCATTCAAGACCGATATCTTTTGACTTAGTACCTTGACTTTCTTATCCATCCCATATCATAGGTTCCCCCCAATAAAATCTTAGCTTATTTGTGAACTCCTACCCTACTAGGAACTCGCTTTTACCCTAGGAGCTTGCATTCATGGTAGGAACTCGCTTTTACCCTAGGAGCTTGCTTTAGCATATCCCTTACCATAGGATCCGAGTTTTTTCTTGACTTGCTTCGAGCTGTATGCCAAAATGGCAGGTTTCGCCCTTCGGGCGCAAAATCGCCCTAAGTACTTATATACTAAGCACTTAGGGAGGCGATTAGTGGCGCAGAAAACGGATTCCCTTCTTGACTTTCGGATTCATGCACAGGCCACACGAGCCGCAATCTTCGACCTTGCCAAGCTGCTCAGGGCAGGTAACATAGTCGCCGTCCGCATCATCGACCGCGCAAGTGTACACGCCCTCTTCGTCAATGGCCTTGGGCTGATTCGAGAAGCGCACTAGGAATCGGCCAGAATAGACTTTATTGAGGCGCACAATCTCGCGCCCGATCTCGCTGCTCGGTTGGTGAGCCGTGTAACCCCAAACGCGCAAGTGATCATATCGCGCCATCATATAGCCCCAGAATGCAACATACATTGGGGAGAAGAAGTCCCCCAGCACATGGAGACGCACGGCGATAGTACCCTTTTCACTTTTCACCTCACGCTCAATGCGTCCGATTAGTTCATCTTCGGGCATACTCATACGGTGTGCGAAGGGCATATTGTCCCCGTAGCACTTCGACCACATCGCACAATCCGAAGGGCAGGTCTTCCGCTCTTCGAGCGTTAGGGTAAGGATCTTAGCATCGGGCCAGATCTTACGCATGACACGGCCTAGCTTGATATTAGAGGAAGCCTTCAACACTCTAGAGGTGTAGTCCGATCCCTTCCGAGACTTAGGGTAGAGGGTACGGGCCTCTGCGTGCGCTTGCTGCGTTAGATTCATACTGTAAGTATCGGCCAGCCATCAAACAGAATCAACAAGAATCCTAGATTTTTTTTCGTTCACAAGTGCTTAGTATATAAGTACTTACGGCGTTTTTGCGCCCGAAGGGCGAAACCTGCCAATATGGCAGTAGCCTAACCCCTTGTTTTTCAAGAGGTTAGGCGTTTTGGATTTTTCGGAATCTTCTAGACTTGCGACTAGCTGAGAGCTAGCGCGGTCTGGCTTGCGAGATCCCAAAGCTCGGAGTTGATGCGGTTGGACTCGCGGAGTTGCGATACCTTACGCGCCACACGGCGCGAACGCTTGAAGCCCCCGCCGATAAGGTTTTCTTGCACACGGTTGAATGTGCGCCAAAGATCGTCCCCAGCATCTACTAGGCGGTTCGCTTGGAGTAGGGAGACGGGTTCGGGCATCGCATCGTCGGACTTATTCCAACGGATGCGAGCGGCGGCGATTGCGAACTGCGTAGCCTGCTCACGATCAAGTTGGACGCTGCTCCACTTATCGACGGCCTCAGCCAGCGTGCCCATGCGCTCACGGAACTCCCCGATGATACGGTGCGCTTCCTCTGCATTGAAACTTGCATTGTGGCGCACGCTAAACTCACCAACGCTGCCAGCGGATACCATCAAACCGTTGGAACATACCATAGCGTACAGGCCAGCCAGCACCTCGAAACGGCTAGTGCCATTGTGGGAGTTGATGATGTGAATACGGGGGAAAATGGGATTTCCTTGCTGCCGAGGGTCAGCAATGCCAACTGCGTTTCGATCTTGAAACTCCAGTTGATGCAAGCCAAACTCACGGGAGAGGCTAGTGCGCGACTTAGGGGCACGGATGCGAGCAACGCCCCAGCCGTTGGCTTCCATGCTGTCGATGATTTCGACGGTGGGAACGAAGCGGTAGCGGTCGGATCGACGGCCATCGTGCGAGGTTGCGATTGCGGACGGGGTAACAGCGGCGACATCGTCGCGGGTCAGGAAGGTAGTGTTCATGCGTACATTATACCGTGCAATCTAGCGTGTGCAAGCTACAAACCTAGGTTTTCGATGGAATCTTGCAAGTTCCCCTAAGTGCTTGCTGCATAAGGGGTTGCGGTGCTGTCAAGAGAAAAACAGGAAATCTTGAAAAAACTTTTCACCCTAAGTGCTTAGTGTATAAGTACTTAGGGCGATTTTGCGCCCTTCGGGCGAAAGCTGCCATATTGGCAGGCTCCCAACCCGTTGGACTAGCTCAGTTTAGATTTTCAAAATGCCGAGGATTTTCCTTGAGTGCCTCCTTGATTTTTGGCAGTAGATGTTCCTTGATTCCGTCCATCATACACATCACACCCGTGGCAAAGACTTTGCGCTCTTTATCGGACAAGGTCGTGCCTGCGTGCGAGATTTTGTCCGTGCTCTTTACGACTTGCAGGGTAGCATTTGCTGCCGCCTCACAGTAGTCTAGGACGATGCGCTCGATTTGTTGCTCTTTTGTGTAGTACATATTAGCGGCCTTCGTTGTGTGCTTCAGAGTGTCCGAGATGCTTCCCGTTTTCTAGGCGGGGAAGTTTACGCCTGCTTTCGATATAGTCCGCGAGTAGTTTAGCGCGTTCCTCTTCATCTGCAAACGGCCACCGCTCTTTCATCTTTCGGGCTAGGGCTAGGGATTCCGTTTGCAGCTTTAGAAGGTCGATTACTTCGTTACTGATCATGTGCCTATTGTAACCTTTCGCGGGTCACTTGTCCAGAAGATTCTGGAAATCTTCGCACGCTTGCAAGTACCCAGCATCAAAGCACTTACACTCGCACGATTGCGACTTGGTATTTTGCTCGATCCAGTAGACTCCCACGATCATCGTCGCCATGATAGCGCACACGATGGCAAAGCCTCGCACGAAGTTCTTTTCACTAGTTTCCATGTGTGTAGTATCGGCTATCCGTGGAACAAAAGCAACAAGATTCTTAGATTTTTTTTCGTTCATAAGTGCTTAGTGTATAAGTACTTACGGCGTTTTTGCGCCCGAAGGGCGAAAGCTGCCATATTGGCAGGCTTATAGCCTTTCTCTAGGTTACTGCTTAGGCTCTTTCAGGCTTTCGATAAAAGCCATCATTTCCCTGAGGGTTTCACGAGCCGCCTCGATTTCCCACTCGCCTGTACGGGCTTCAAGATGGGCCTTCGATTGAGCTTCGAGATCGGCTTCCGAGAGCGGCTCAGGCTCAGGGCTACCCTCCCAGTACTCGGGGATGGATTCTTCGCAGGAGATGTCGTCGAAGGGGTCGATGTCGTGGTTCATGTGCGTATTATACCTTTTGTTTTGAGGTTTGCAAGGGGATTTTAGGATTTTTTAGCCGCGCAAGTAAAATGTGGAGCTAGAATCATTTACGCGCTCACTAGCAATCTGATCCAGCCAATCTAGGACATCGCTATCCGATTGGGGGTTGTCGATACTATCTCGCAAATAGTTTCGATATACCCGCCAGCAAGTCCGAAACAATCGGTCAGACATATCAGTCTGGAGGCGGTAGTACGAGGGCTTTTGTAGCTTGTAGCTCATGTGCGTATTATACTATGCCTGCAATAGCTTGCAAACAGATTCTGTGATTTTCTTTCGATTCTAAGTGCTTAGTTTATAAGTACTTAGGGCGTTTTTGCGCCCGTAGGGCGAAACCTGCCAAGATGGCAGGCTCCTAACCCATTACAGACTTAGTACTTAGGCTACCGTATAATCCACGGTATACTGTACGAATGAACTTTTCGGAAAAGATCTTGCAAACTCTTCGATCCACTTGGTAGCTGCCTCACGGGTTTTGAATGTGAAACGCTCTCGCGCCTCATCCCTGTGAGTATAGACTTGGACAGTCCACATTGTAACCCCGTTATGTTCCACTTCTCGGATGTGCGCTTTCATGCTTTTCCTTTCGCAAATACTTGGTAGCGGTTGCCGTTAGTTAGTTCCACAGTACCACCAAACAGATTCCAGAAAGGTTCTTTCTTTTCGCTCTGTTCAATGATTTTCTGGATGATCTTTTCCGCATCCTTACCATAGGCTGCGGTCAACTGTGAGCCAGTCCACTCCTCTGATTCGGGGAGCCACTCGACTGCGTACTTGTGGGTTTTCGTTTTGATTTGCAGCATTGTATCTCTCACTTCGTCTAGGTGATCCATGGGTGGGATGATAGCGTCAGTCCTGCACGAATGCAAACATGAAATCGGTATTTCTGAAATAGTCTGCATAGTTGCGAATCAGGCGAGAAGCAGCTTTCTTAGCTTCCAACTTATCCGCAAATAACCTGCCCTCATTCATCCACTCATTAGATGCATTCTTGTAGGCGAAGATCCAGCCTTTCGGTGCGTTGTCCGATACGAACTTGCTAAAGTCGGCTTCGTCATTGTCGATCAGGTACTTGCTGTTCATGTGCGTATTATACCTTCCTCTGGATAGATTGCAAACACATTTCTAGATTTTTTTTCGATCCTAAGTGCTTAGTATATAAGTACTTACGACCATTTTGCGCCCTTCGGGCGAAAGCTGCCATATTGGCAGGCTCTCAACCTTTTGGGGATTTCGGGTCAGTCCATATCTTCCCAGTCTTGCGATTCCGAATCGTTGAGGGCTTCTAGGATATCTTCCTCCTGAATCATGTCCACATAGTCCTCGGGTGCATCGAGGTCTACGCCTTTCTTCTTAGCTTCCTTTTCATCATGGACACCGTCGAACATATACTCCCAGATCTCATCGACCTCGCTATCGTATGCGTAGAAGTTCACATACACGCGAAGGCCGCTGAGGATCACCACCGTTTGCTTGTGCTGTCGTTTCGTTTCCATGTGCGTATTATACCCTCCCACAGGTGACTTGCAAACACATTCTATGATTTTCTTTCGATTCTAAGTGCTTATTGTATAAGTACTTAGGGCGTTTTTGCGCCCGAAGGGCGAAAGCTGCCATATTGGCAGGCTAACCTTTCATTTATCAAGTAATCCGAATACCGCTAAGTTTATTCTTATTTTCCTTTAGGGCCTTTTGGATTGCTTCCTGCCGTGCGCTATTTGCAGCGTACCACGAGTAGAAGCGGTCTTCCCAATCGTACCAGTACATATTGCCCTTGTGGATGGACAATAGCTCGTGGAGTGTATAGTACTTCACGCCCCGATTGTCCGTGTGTTCTTTGATTTCGATGATAAGGTCGCTCATGTTATTTCTTCGTGCTGGTGATCTCTCTAAACTTTCGGACAAAGTCCACCCTATTCTTTACCTTTTCCCAGTATTTTACAGTAGCTTTTTTGAGATGCCCACGAGGGCCACCATTGTGAATACGGGCTAGGACTTCCCAATCGCCTGCTTCAAACGCTGTGGGGCAATAGCGTTTCCAATATGCGATCATTACCTTTTCGCTGTAGTCCTTATCGGTGAGGCATTGCTCCCATGTGCCTTTGAGCTTGGAATCTTGCCAATAGGCTTTTTGAATCTGGTAAGGGCCATAGGATTGCCCATTGTCGCCCTTAGCTCCGATTCCATTATCTTTCATCCCACCCGTCTCAGCGTATCGAATAGCATCGAGGAACTCACGCAAGCCCTTAGGATCGGCGTGGGCTACTGTAGAGAGGATTAGCGCGACGGCTAGGGCTAGTAGGTGTTTCATTGCTTTTCCTCCTCGATTGCAATTTCCTTAGGCTCGAACTTGTGATCGGTCGGCCCCCACTTATGGACGCTACCATATAGGCTATAGGTGGGCTTGCCTCCCGTCTCTTCTCCGCACACGGCACATACGATTTTCGTTTGCATGGTAGTATTATCGGCTAGGGTAGGGGTTGGGTCAATACTTTTCCAAGATTTTTTTCGATTGTAAGTGCTTAGTGTATAAGTACTTACGACGATTTTGCGCCCTTCGGGCGATGACTGTCATTGTGGCATCCTGCACGAAGCTCACCGGAGGATTTGACGCTTAGGGTCCCATCCGCGAAGCCGCGCCGCCTCCATATCCGGTACGGTAGGGACTCCTAACAAAAAAAACATCTCCAAAAAAAATAAAAAAACCTTAGGGACTCCGGTGATCATTATAGATTAATTCCGAAAAGTTTAAAAAACTTACGGGTCCCATGTAGGAGGTTGAAGGTTATTTTGATTAGTGTAATAGGGATCACACGGGTCCCATCTAGTTATTTTCAAGTTTTGTCTAGTTTCAACCCTATCCAAACGGACTTAGTAGGGTCCCATTTAGCTTTGTGTAGTATATGGAGGTTTGGATCAATGTAACCATCACGAAAGGCGATACCGTAGCAGGCGAGGTCAACAAGCCAATCTACGGTATTTTTGGGTAGTTTAAAGATTTTTGTGAAGACAGGAGACTGTTTTAGATCATCCTTACGAGCGGCAAGGACTTGGTAGAACTCGAAGTCTTCAGGGTTTTCATCCATCTTTCTTTTCGGCTAGGTAGCAAGCGATGATCCAAATGGTTACGAATATCCAAGTAACCATGAAGACAGCACCTAGAGTTGTTAGGAACTCATGCATTTTCAATGGTTTGGGTAGGGATGGTTTTATAGGATCCGGTTCTAATCTTTCGGATGTAGTCCATAGCGCGAGCCTTGGACTTGGAGTACTCTTTTAGGATGTAGAAGTTGCCATTATGTTCCATGGCGACCGAGTACCAGTTATAATTATCTTTTTTCTTACGGATGATACTGAAATTGATTGGCTTGGGTGTATACATGATTTTTTCTTTCTTGGTGATTGAGACTGGTATATAATAGAAGAGAAGGGGGTAAAAATCTTATGCCTATTTGGACTTCAGTTCAATATATGCTTCGCCCTGTAGCTCGTTGCAGTCGGGGATGCAGTAGATGGCCCTAGTTAGTTTAAGTTCTAACTAGGGCCGTTTTAATTAGAAATCCTTATCTTTCAAAGCCAATCTCCAAACCAATGCGTGTAGGATGAACGAGCCTGCTACAGCGATGAATGCGTTGTAGAAGTGGATAGGTGTGGGGATATACATAAGATCTGGGTATCCCGACAGTACTTGGGTTGTTAGCAAGCCGATCCAGAAGGACAGGCACATGGGGCACTTAATAAACTTGTAACCCCATTCTGACCGGGCCTTTACCCATTCTCTTAGTGGTTGGAATATCTTTCCAACCGAGATAGTGGCTGCGATCCCGTAACAGAACAGTATAAACATTAGTAGTATATCCATTAGATTTTCTCCGGTAGTTGGTACATCTTGATAAACGCTTCACGGTTCTTATGCCATGAATCGCGTCCTGCTAATTCTCCCATTGATTCGTGCCTGACTAGGAATGGGAGTGTTTTGTTGTGTAGACCTAGCTTATGAGCTTGCATTGTGTAGTAGAGGTCGTAGAAGTCCCATAGACCTTCAAAAGTATCTGGTCTAGAGATATTGATCTTTTTTAGTGTTTCGTACTTAGCAGCTAGGAACAGACCATCTAACACTACTACTCTACGGTACTCACCATAATAGGTGGTGTGGTAATCAAATTTGTTACCATGGAATACAAACCCGCTGTGATGTCCTTGTTGCCATCTAGCATGATCCCACCATACAGAATCTGGTCCTAGAAGCGTAGTTCCAGCAGGCCCAGTAAACCCAATCTGATCGTTATGAGCAATAAGATTCAGTTGTTGTTTAAAATGATCAGGCTTGTTTATGATTTCTATGTCGTCATGACATAAAATAACTACATCGTTAGGTTGAGGTTTTTTGTCCTCAATTAATTTTAAACCTTGCTCATAAGCACTAAATATAGACTTTTTATTGGGTAATAATATTACCTCTATACCTATACTAGCTAAATAAGATAGTAGATCTTTAGTTATTTGTTTAAGTTCATTACTTTTAGTAGGTATTAAAGCAAAGTAATTTATTTTATTCATATATCCTATTATAGTAATGGCGAGTTAAAATTAATTATGTTACCGGAACCAAAAAAGAAATCTTGGAAAGACATGACGAAGGAAGAGCTTAAGGAAGAATTCCTTAAGTGTAAGAACGATGTTAAGTATTTTATCCGTAACTATATTAAAGTTGAACATCAGCTACTAGGTTTAATTAATTTTGATTTGTTCCCATTTCAAGAGCGGATTATTGATGATCTAGAACATAATCGCTTTAATTTCCTTCGCAAGTTTAGACAGGCAGGATGTACTACGATTGGTTGTGCTTATATCATGCACATGGCAGTATTCCAAAAGAATAAGACGATTACTATTCTTTCTATTGGTGATACCGAATCAATTGAAATCTTGTCTAGAATTAAAATTATGTATGACGAGCTTCCACCTTGGATGCAACCCAAGATTATTCGTGGTGGAGACAACAAGCACACATTAGAGTTATCAAACGGTAATAAAATTAAAGCTCGTCCGGCTAAAAAGACATCAGGCCGTTCACTAGCTTCTTATTTCTTGATGATCGACGAGGCGGCATTCATTGAACACATTGATGACATTTGGGCAGCAGTTTATCCAATCATTTCTACAGGTGGTCGTGTATTTGTGTTATCTACCGTTAATGGTATGGGTAATTGGTATTTTAATACTTATCAGGAAGCTAGAGCAGGAAGAAACGAATTCAACCTCATAGAGATTGATTGGTGGGAGCATCCTCAATATAAGTACAATGAAAAGTATGAGTGGTTGTATGAGTTCATCCGTGAGAAGGATAAGAAGTACGATGTTACTCGTTTTGAGGAAATCACCAAGAAGAACATTGGCCTTAAGCGTTGGAGACAGGAGTACGAGAAGGAATTCCTAGGTACTGGATCTACTTACATTGATGGCGAATCCTTACAGTTTTTACATGAGAATGTTAAGCAGACATATGATACAAAATATCAAGGCCGTATGCGAATTTGGAAGGAGCCTGTTCCATATCATGATTATGTTATGGGTGTGGACACTGCTCTTGGACGAGAGCTAGATTATTCTTCATTCGTAATATTAAATGCGTACAATGGAGAGCAAGTAGCTGAGTTTTATTCTAACAAGACTCCTATTAACGAGTTTGCAGAGATAGTCGCACGCGAGGGGATTTATTACAATATGTGTAAGATTGTTCCTGAGCGGAATGGTATTGGAGCAAACTTAGTAAACGAATTGTTTGAACGGCAAGAATACGAAAACATTTGGATGGATGATAGAAATCAAATGGGAATTAACATTACTGCTACAAACAACGAGGTCATACTCTCCGACATGGAAGAGTTCGTGCGTAACAGAAAAGTAACAATCAACTCAGATAGATTAGTAAAAGAATTACTAGCGTTTGAGATTAATGAAAGCGGGAAGGTTGAAGCTGCTAAAGGACACCATGACGATTTAATCTCTGCATTAAAACTTGCAGTGCATGGACTTAACAGGCTAATCGCAACTTCTCCGAGTATTGTAAGCAAACTTAAACCAAACTCTCCAGAGCCTCTTTCTATATCAGATAGACGAGATGCGTCTGCAAAATATTTTAAAGGATTACCTTTAGAGGAAGTTAAATGGATTCTAGGCAAAAATTAAATGAAATGGGTGAGACAGCGTTTGGTAATCCAAACTCTTCCGCAGCAGCAACACCTTGGTTTAACCCACTAGGCGTATTCGGTAAGTGGTGGGGCAGATACTTTGCTACTAAAGCTGCTCCGTATGTATCACAACAGTCGGATGAGAATAATCCTACTCCTATCCATCCTTTGGGTGGCGATACAATCATAAACCCAAATGTTGTTCGTCAAAACCCGGGTGGCACTCCTTCGATCATTAGAAGCCCGTTCATCCCAGAACTAGAGAATAACAGAAAGAACAGATATTCTCAGTTTGAGTCGATGGATGAATATCCTGAGGTCGGAGCAGCGTTTGATATTTACGCAGACGATTGCACCCAACGAGATACCAAAAACAGACGGTGGCGTGTTGATGCCGACTCACAGAAAACAATAAAAGAGATCGAGCGTTTATTTAATAAAATTAAGCTAGACCGTCACTATTGGGACATTACTAGAAACACAGTAAAGTATGGTGATTGTTTCGTAGAATTAGTAATGGACTTAAACAACCCTACCGCAGGTGTCCAAAGAATAAAGATTTTAAACCCTAACTATATCATTCGTGTAGAAAACGAATACGGGTATCTAACTGACTTCTTGCAGGAAATACCACAGAAGAATAGTGGTTCTTGGAACTCTTTCGGATTCCAATCTACAGCTATGGAAAAGAGCCAGTACATGGGCTTGGACAAGAACCAACTCGTCCACTTCCGTTTGCATACCTCTGACCCTAAGTATTATCCATATGGTAAGTCTATAGCAGCATTTGCAATCAGAGTATTCCGTTCACTTAAGTTGATGGAAGACGCAATGCTTATTTACCGCCTCTCACGCGCACCCGAGCGTAGAATATTCTATGTTAATGTCGGAAGTTTACCAACAGGTAAGGCTGAAGCATTCGTAGAAAAGCTAAAGCAAAAGTTTAAGAAAGAGAAGTATTACAACTCTGCTAACGGCACAATAGACGAGAAGTACAACCCAATGTCCATGGATGAGGACTTCTTCGTTCCACACAGAGGCGACAGAGATACTCGTATTGAAACCTTGCCCGGAGCACAGAACTTGGGCGAAGTTGACGATGTTAAGTACTTTAGAGATAAGGTTTTAGCATGTTTGAAGGTTCCCAAAGACTATGTTGTAGAGCATGACAAGTCCCCAGAGCGTAAAGCAAACCTATCTCAGCTAGATGTTAAGTTTGCTCGCGTAATCATGCGGGTACAACACGAAGTAGAGATTGGCCTAGAAACCATAGCCAAACGGCACTTAGCCATCTTAAAGTACCCACAAACAGAAATTAACTCTGTTAAAATTAAGTTGCCTGACCCATCAGACATGTTTACCAAGCGTAGACTTGATGTCGATGAACAGAAAATCCGTGTAGTTCAGGCAGTTAAAGGGTTACAGCTATTCCCAGATGATTACCTCTACAAGGAGTATTTCGAGTTTACTGACAACGAAATAAAGAAAATGAAGGAAGAGATGAAAGCCCAGATGGAAGAACAGCAAGCCATGGCTATGCAACAGCAAATGCAGGCACAGGGTGGGGCTGATGCTATGGGTGGAGCACCTCCTCCTGAAGCTGGTGGGGGGCCTCCTATGGGATCGCAACCACCTAATGGAATCGAAAGTGCGGAGAATATGCCCCCAACGGCTCCCCCACAAGAATCCATAGATACCTTACATACTCTCAAAAATCAAAGCCTAATTAACGAAAATATGGAAAAAGTATTGATTTTTGATAGAATTATTAAAAAATATAACACAAAGTTAAAAATGTTGGATAAATAGTAACCTATATACAAGTTGATAGGCTATAACATTTTAGGAGTCCTTATGTTTGATAATTTATTTGAAAACCGCAATAAAACTGTTTCTGAGTTGATTAAGTTGGGTGACTATCTAGGTCGTTCCCTTAGAGAGAATGTGTCTATATTCAAGATTGATGTAGAAGATAAATCCGTATGTTATGTTACGGAATCCAACAAGGTGATTGTTGGAACTTTTGAAACAGAGGACTCTCTAGCACTCCACGACATAGTTGTGGAAGATGTGGATGTGTTCTTGAATCAAAGCAAGTTTGATTCTATGGTTGATTCAAAAATATCCTCCTTCGTAAAGCACATTTACGAAGACTCACACAAGAAGGCCAAATCATCATTTGATGATTTGCTTTACTTATGGGAGTCCAGATTGAAGTTCAAGTCTATAAAGAAGAACTTGGAGGAGAAATCAAATCGCTTCAATGATACTTCTAAGATCATAGAAACTAAAGAGTTCCAGAACTTCTTGGAGATAGCCCCACAGCTAGTTCACTACCTACAGCAGCATAAGGACAAGATATCTCAGATTGCGGAAATGAGAACTGCGGTTCGGTTGTCTCAAACTATCTCAGAAGCATTCAACATTGTTACACACGATTACGATTCATTGGTAGAGACTGGTTCATTTGTCGTTACTGAGGACACCACAAAGTCTGTTTACGAAATGATTTGCCGTCACGAATTGATCAAGAAGGAATTGCTAGAGCATAAGGCTAACTTCGATACCGTATGGGCATCTAGCCCAAGAGTACAGAGCCTAGCTGGTTTGTTGTATTCTGAGGAGCCAGTCATAATAGAAGCCTTGGCTCATGCAATTGCAGAGGTTCCTTACTTAGCACTAGCAAGTAAGAAGCAATTAACTGAAACATTCAAGAACGCTCTAAACTTAAACAATGTAAAGGATATCACAATAACAGATATCCAGAAGTTCTCATCTTACATCTTTGAGATGAAGAAACCAATGAAGAATTCTTTAATCACTCACCTAAATGAGAGATACGGAATCAACATTCAAAACCTCAAAGAGCCTGCAACATTCAAGGGTTTACTAAATACACAGATTTCAATCTTTGAAACTCTAGCAAAGATATCACCTAAGAAGAGTGTTCAGAGATCAGTCCTCATGGAGTTGGCTGACTCACTCAAGCATAAGAACGGTGTTGAAGCCGTCTCCTGCAACGAGGTAATTCAAGAAATATTTATCGCTGCTGGATACGAAGATACAATCATAAACGAGAGCCTAGGTTCATATCTCGATTTTAACAAGATCGCAACTGACTTGACCAAGGTTAGCGATATTTTAAAGATGATCAATGGAGCGGCAGCAGGTGGTGGAGATCCCGCAGCAGCAATGCAAGCTATGCAGTCAGCAGCACCCGCTGGTATGCCCAAACCACCTATGGGTGGATCACAGCCTCCACCTCCAACAGGCATGGATGATGACGATGTTACCGTACCTCAAGGTGGAGAAGAGATGGAAGGTGAAGAGGGTATGGAGGGTGAGGAAGGCGAAGAAGGTATGGGTGGCGAAGAGGGCATGGAAGATGAAGAAATGATGGCCGCTCTACAACCTAAACCAGAGCCAACCGAAATGGGCATTTCAGACGATAAGTACATGAAAGTAATGTCTGATCTAGAAGAAATCATTGCATCACTTCAATCCGAACTAGGAAATGGTGGCGAGGAAGAGATGCCTGAAGGAGAAGGTGAAGAAGAAGAGGGAGAAGAAGAAATGGAAGATTCTGATGACATCGACGATGAACAAGCAGAACTAGATGCAGAAGAAGATGCCATCGAAGCAAAGCATGAGAAAGCTCATGAAATTGAAGACGAGGCTGAAGAAGAAGAAAGCGTAGTTCGCTCAAAGCAGAAAAAAGCAGAGAAAAAGGAAGACCAGCTAAAGAGACGCTGATAAGGTAAAATTAGATTATGGCAGATTTTCTTCCGATTGGATTATCAAGAAACGGAGCGGGGGAAGTCTCCGGTCTTCGGGAAATAACTAGTGGAGACACAATCCCTATTAGTTATATCGCAGTAAGTGACATATCATACAATACATTAACAGTTAACACTTTATATGCTTCAACAGTTTCAGCAACTGAGTATAGAAATGTTAGACCCTATGTGTCAGCAGTTAATAGTGCAACAACCACTTCTGTAAACATAAATGGTGGTTTCGATACCTTCTTAGTTGATACGACTACGACATCAGTAATATTGTACTTACCTGATGCATCTGCGTATGCAGATAGAAAAATAACAGTATCTAAGACTGATAATGGTGGATCTTATAGATCAGTTACATTATCCGGTGCAACATTGCAAACTGCGACTAATACAGTTCGTTTGTACGATCCTACTGAATCTGTTACTGTAATAGCTAACGGAAATAATTGGTATTCTTTAGATTATGACAGAGCTTATGGCGTTGTATTAGTAGCCAAAAATAACACTGGGGCAACTCTAACTAAAGGAACTCCTGTAAGAGTGACCGGAGCTACGGGAGACAATGTTTTAATCGGAGCGGTATCGGCAGCGAATAACCATGTACCGATAGCTCCAAATGGAAATTTGAGTAGGTGTATTGGTGTAGTAGAACATGATATTCCTAATGGTGAGTTTGGTCATGTTCTTACTAAAGGAACTTTATACAAGTTTAATACTAACGCATACAACGAAGGGGATATTTTATACTTAGCTTCTAGCGGTGGGTTTACTAATGTAAAACCGACTGCACCATATGATGAAGTATTCTTGGGTATTGTAACTAGAAAACAATCTGTTAACGGATCAATCTTAATAGATGTTGCTAACCCAATTCACATTAACGACATTGTAGGATTTAATTTAGCTTCTGGTCTTACTAACGGCGACTTAATTAGTTACAGCACAACTACAAGCACATTTACAAATGTGCAGACTGTTAGTGTTTCAGGCCAAGGTAAATTTGGATCTCTATCAGGAACCACATTGACTGTAGATGGTGGAGTAGTAAAAAATAGTTTTGATATTGCATCCGGCATTTATTCTGCTCCTGCTGATTCTAGATTGTATGTACAGGGTAAGAGCTATTTCCAATCACCAGTAACTGTTAATAGTACTTTAACAGTTACTGGCACAGTATCAGCAGGTAATATATCCGAAACTGCTACCGCCAGTTATATCCCCAAAGCTAAATCTACAGGCAAATTAAGTTATGAGTGGTTAGAAGAAGCATCTATTGATGACTTTGTAAAAGCAGGAACCACTAACTACACAGCTTGGTACGCTGCTGGATTGCTAACAGCCGTAACCTTAGCTACTTTTACCATGACTGGTAATAGAATTTTTGCCATGCCATTCGTGTCTCCAAGAAGAGGTGGAACAATTGGAGACATAGAAATTTATGTAACCACAGGAGCAGCTACAACATCTGCTGTCATGGGGTTATATGAAAATACAAGTGAATCTGGGTTATATCCCGGAACATTAGTGGCTAGTGGAGTTCCTGAGCTAACAACTACTACCAGCTCAGAAAAGAGAACTTGGACTATAAATTATACTTTAAAACCCGGAGTATTATATTGGCTCGCAGTGGTTTCAAATGGTGCTCCAGTAATAAGAGGACTGTCTACTAACCAAGCTCACTATATATTAGGGACAGCTAGTTCTGCAAATACTACTTGGACCACTCACTTGTATGCAACTCATACATATAATTCTACCTTGCCTGCATCATTCCCAACTACAGGTGCTACCGCAGGCACAGGAGCAGCACCGGGTTTATTCTACGAATTTGACGCATAAGGTAATTTAAATGGCAGATAATATTGGATACACGCCGGGAGTTGGTGTAAGCATCGCAGCCGATGATATAGGTGGTATATTACATCAGCGGATTAAGATTGGCATAGGTACAGATGGTACTGCCACTGATGTATCTGTATCCAATCCAATGCCAATTACGGCTCCAAATACTTTAGGTGTTAGCTCCACTCAAACATTCGCTGTAAGTTCTGCCACAACATTACCCGTTAGTGTATCTCAAACCTTAGGTGTTAGTTCTACAGATACTCTTAATGTTAGAACGGTAGCTCCAGTAGGTGTATCAGGAACAGTTGCCGTCAGTGCAGCAACAGCAGTTCCAGTTAGTTTTTCACAGCCAATAGGTGTTAGCTCTACTGATACATTTAATGTTAGAACAACAGCACCTGTTGGAGTATCAGGGACAGTAGCCGTTAGTGCAGCTACAGCAGTACCAGTTTCTATATCACAAGCTATTGGCGTTAGTTCAGTAAGCAACCTTGATGTAAATGTTAAAAACTCATCAATACCTGTTACAGTAGCACAAACTCTTGCTGTAAGCTCTAGCTCTGCTCTCCCAGTTAGCTTTACACAACCAATAGGCGTAAGTGCAAACACTGCATTACCTGTTAGCTTTTCTCAAACTATTGGTGTAAGTTCAACTGATGTCTTTGATGTAATAACAACAGCACCTGTAGCAGTTTCGGGCACTGTGGCTGTTAGTGCTAACTCAGCCATTCCTGTTAGCTTCTCACAACCAATTGGCGTAAGTTCTACTGACACATTTAATGTAAGAACTACTGTGCCCGTAGGAGTTTCTGGTACAGTTGCCGTTAGTGCATCTAATGCTCTTCCTGTAGATATTACAAAAACACTATCTGTTAGCGCATCTACAGCACTTCCAGTCAGCTTTACACAACCGATAGGTGTTAGTGCAAATACAGCTATTCCTACAAGCGTAACTGCTAGAACTCCAACAACAGCATCGGTTCTATCAAGTGCAACTAGTGTTACAATCTTAGCTTCTAACGCAAACAGAAAAGGATTTAGTATAAGTAACACATCTACTCAAAAATTGTACTTGTCATTCACAAGTCCTGCAACCACAACTAACGCATTCATAGAAATGCCAGCAGGATCATTCTTACTCTTAGATCAGCAACTCATAGTAACAAATACTATTTACGGAATATGGGCTAGTGCAAACGGAACTGCTCAGGTAACGGAGTATGTCTAATGTCAATATTTTTTGCGCCTTCTCCATCTAGTGTTGATTATGCAACAAGTGCTGGATCTGCTGGTCTAGCTACTAGTTCTACATCTGCACTAAATGCGGCGCAAGCTCCGAATGGTTTTATTGTAACGGGGACACTAAGTGCAACAACAGTATCTGCAACGACATATTTAAATCTAGGAAACACAACTGCACAGTGGAATGCTTCTGCAATCCAAAGCTCTCCTTTATCTGCTACACTAGTACCAACGACTAACCAAGTTTTAGTTTATAATGGATCAGTTTGGACTGCTTCTACCGTTACTACTGGGGGTGGTGGCGTTACAGATCACGGAGCATTGACTGGATTAGCGGATGATGATCACCCACAGTATGTTTTATCTTCTACCAATAACACACTAAGTTCTACCGTATCTAATCACTTAGCTTCTGCGGTTCACTGGGATTTAACCACACTAAATACAAATTATATTAATGCTTCTGGTGATTCTGTTAACTCGGCTTTTTACTTTCAAACAGTTAGTGCAACAACAGTATCTGCTGTAAATTACATTAATTTACCTTCCAGCGTAATAGTTTGGGCTTCTGCTAACTATGCTACATTAGCTGGGTCATCAACATCAGCATTAAATGCAACACAAGCTCCCGCTGGGTTTATAGTAACTGGAACAACTCGATCAACTACTTTATCAGGAACTACACTAACTGTAGATGGTGGAGTCGTAAAGAATGCTTTTGATATTGCATCTGGC
>Ga0315909_10003725_pt1 | contig 18401 bp, 18 predicted proteins | sample LakEriMetagenome_11_FD_203527 | JGI IMG/M metagenome (GOLD analysis project Ga0315909, IMG submission 203527) | Freshwater fungal communities from buoy surface, Lake Erie, Ohio, United States - Buoy 2 MA125 | ecosystem: Environmental > Aquatic > Freshwater > Lake | place: USA: Lake Erie, Ohio... | reverse complement strand
ACAAGATGCTCGAGCATCTGCTCGAATTTTGATCGATCAGTCATTTTATCCTCCTATTAAGATTGTAAGGCTGTCAAATATTATTTACAGAGAAACCCAAAAACCTGGGCTATAATGGTGGTTTTTTAATGATTTTAAGTTTTTAAGTTCCAAGTAGGCATTAATCTTTTTAATTCTTCATATGTCATATGTCTGAAGTTGCTATAAGGCCATTCTAAATTGTAGTATTTGTTGTCGACTACTCTGTAAAATTTTACAGATTTATTTTGCTTGATAACTTGTTCTGTTTGTTTTTCCCAATTACCGTGATAGGTAGCTGGATCTGCGCTTTTTCTATAGTTTGCTGTGTCAGCATAAACGTTGTTAAGTAACCCATTTACTCCAGTATAATCAAATCCAAATATGTAGATTTCACTAGGTCTGTGCTTACAGGCAAAGTCCAAAGCTGTTGGACCAGAGCTCCACCCTAGACTAGGACTAAAGTATCTAAACCCGGTAAAATTCCTATATTTTGCGTTAGGGTTAGTCCATACTTCATGTGTTTTCTGATATCCACTTTTTTCTATTTCCACAATCATCTTAGGATCTACAGCTACTAGATAGTCTGGTTCAAACTCTCTATATAAAGCATTACAACCATAAGTTATACCATATTTTTTTAAATCTTGTGGGTTAATATTAAGGCGGCTGCGGCCATTTCCTAATACAAAACTACGCATTAAAGTTCCTTTTAATGCTAATTATGCCGCAGGTTGTGGAGGTGTTTTATACATGGCTTCAATGAATTCTAATTCTTTTTCTTGTTCAAGAATATGTGATTCACTAGCTTTACGCAATTCATTAATTTGATTTAATGTTAATCTTGTTTTACGTGTATCACTTCGTTCTATGGTAGTAGAATCGTGTTTTGGCAAATAGCGCATATTGTTAGATATGGCTTTTAAATCTTTATCGATGTAGAATAACTCACGTAAAATCATATTAATATTTATACAGGAGCTCCAGGAGCAGCAGGAGCAGCAGGAGGAGCTCCTGCTGGAGGAGCCATACCACCAGCGGCAAGGTCGGGAGGGGCGGCTGTGTCAGCATTGGCTGTCATATCAGCACTGATGCCTGCTTGACTTACACCGGCATTTCGAAGTTCTGCTACACTATCAGTCGGTGTTGGTTTAGCTTTTCCATTTTCTTCTGCCCATAGGCGCTCATTTTCTGCAATTTCTTCATCAGTTAATCCTAAGAAACGTTTTAATGCAAAACGTTTACTGATTGTAGGAATTTGACTCATTGTCTGATATGTTGGTGCGCGAGCAGTGTCTAACTCGCTTTGTCTTGTAGCAGCGAAATTTTGTGGAGGTTCAAATTTTAAATCGAAGAGACTAGTATCTATGTTTACTCCGCGATCTTTAAGATACAATTTAAATTCTTGATCAAATATTTCTGTTAAAAGATTTTGTAATCTTATACAGTAGTTGTTAAATCTTAGTTCTTGAATATACGCAGTACCTACTCTACCATCGTTATACTGACTTTGACTGTCGTCTGCGCCTGTTGGCAAGTAGCTACTAGGAATTCTTAATCCTCTAAACAGTTTATTAGTAAAATATTTTAAATCGTCAATTTCGCCTAGATTTGTTCCGCCTGGCAGTGTTTCTACTTTGCTACCTCTGCCTTCTGCTGTTTGTGGAAAGAAGTAGTCTTCGTTAATTGATAAAGGATTATAGGCTGAGTCAATAACATTAGTACCGCCGCCAACAGCAGAAGGAATTCTTCTTTGATGAATTTCATTTTTTACCCTCTCTACAAAGCTCATAGCCAAGTGACTGGGCATGTTACCTACATCAATATAGAAAATTCTACGCTCAGGAGCACGTTGTATACGATAGATAATAATAGCATCTTCAAGCAATTCTTTTTGCTTGAATACCTTAAACACTGTTTCTAACAGACTGTTTCCAAAAGGAAAATTATTGTCTAATCCTTCTGATAAACTTAGATGTACTACATGTTTTGCGTCTACTGCTAATTCATTTTCATTATTCTGAAAGCGTGTTCCTGGACTAATTGGGTACGCACTGGCTTGCCCTCTGGCTGCGGCACCACCTGCTACATAAGCAGTTCCCCTATTATTCACATTTGTTGTATTAGGGTTAATAGTAGTTACTGTAAGATCTTGAAAGTTAGGATTCAAATCTCTAATAACATATTGTTCTGGTTTCTTGCCTTCGCTTTCATTAACGATAACTTTTGTAATCTTTCCTGGATCAACATAGAACCATTTCTTATCCTCTGGATCTCGAATAAAAAACGCATCGCCGTACTTAAACACATTACGCACAATTCTAAAAATTCGTGTGTCAAATTTTTGTAGCTTACACCATTGTTGTAAGTACTCTCTTAAAATTTGAATTTCGCTGTTAGTGGCCTTTTGTTTGTAATAGAAATGAAAAGGAGTCTGATTTTCTTTATTTTTTTGACTACAGAATTCACTAAGAATGTCTAATGCAGCGTTGACTTCACTATCCATATCCATAGTATCGTATTGTAGATACCGATCAATACGATTAGGTGCTCCAGTATACACATCTGGCAAAAAACTTGAATAATTAGTTCGAGCTGGACCTGCGCTACGTCCGGTCATACTCATAGGACTATAGTTGTTAGAATCCTTTCCTACTTGTACAGGTGTAAAATATTTTTTCCAACTCATCGATTAACTCGCATATACGTCCTTGCCATTGGCTTTAGTAGCCTTAATTTGTCTTTGTCCTAAGTCTTTTTGTACTTCTATCAGAGAACTTACTTTACTATTTAATTGATTTAAAGCTGTTACTACGTCGTTAAGAGTAGAGTCTTTTCCGCCTGTTGTTGATGATTTAACTACTTCTGGTTTCTTTTCTTCTGGTTTAGGCGCTGTACTGGCAGGCGCTGCAGCAGGTGTCGGTGTAGGTGCTGAAGCACTGGCAGCTTTTTCTTCTTCTTTCTTTTTAACTTCAGCAGACATTTCGGCAGTTTTTGCTTTGATTTGACTAGTAATTGGCATTCCGTACTGATCGAACTTTAGACTCCTCATATCTACTTTATCGCCATACGAGGAACTAACGTTAGTGCTGATAGTATCGCTCATTTTTTTAAGATCAAGATTACCAGTCTTAGGTGATCCTGCCATTATAGCTGCTCTTTTTTGTTCATCTAACTTGCTCATCGATGTAGTAGATCTTTGAGAATCGGCCATTTTAGCCAACTGTTCGTAATCCATTATACCAGTTTTAGGCACAGCTTTCATTGCTCCTTCCATGGTATTTTTAACTATGGCATTTAGATCTTTTGGTGTCATTACACTCTCAGTTCCGTGTAATTCCATCAATTGTCCTGTACCAAAATTTTCAAACATTGACCCGGTGGCTCCTAGAGATCCTGTCATTCTTTTTTCTGGTTTAGCAGTTCTACCAGTTATTTGATCAAATTTTTCTTTAGCTTTATCTATGAAACCTGGACCTTGATTACTAACAGCATTTACCGCTTGTTCTGCAGTCCGGCCAACAGCTCCAGCACCTTGAATAATATTTTGAGGAGTTTTTGTAGTACGTCCTATTTCTGCTTGTTCTGCTATCAAATTTGGTATTGTTTGATTTTTAGTATTTGGTCCTGCTATGTCAAAGAAAGCTCCTCTCGCGCTAAGAGCACTGTCTGCTAACTTGCCTAAGGCCTCACTGACTTCTTTGTTCAACGGTTTTGCCAATTTATCGTAAAGAGCAGAACTTACGTCTCCGAGTCTTCCTTCTAATGAAGTAAGAGCTTTAGTAGTTCCGTCCACTTGCTCGCCTTGAGCGTTTTGTCCTGCTCGGGCGGCTTTAGCGTCTTCTACCATTAACTGATAAGCTTTTCTTCTGTCAGCTTCGTTATCGAGATCTAATTTAACTTTGTTTTTTTCGTTTTCATTGTACTTTGCTGCAAACGTTTCAAGATTTCTAGTTACTGTGTTAGTAGCACCTGCTTGCTTATTGAGTACTTGTCCTACTTCAGTGACATCACTTAACATTCTTAGACGATTTAGAGTAGAATCATTAGCTGCTTTCATATCAGCTACAGCAATATCTTCCCTAGCTTGTTGTAATTTTTTTTCTCTATCTGCTCCGCTAAGTTGTGTGTCGTTAAGAGCGTCTACACTTTTCTTCAAAGCTGCTGTAGATTCTCCATACATTACTGCTTGTGTAGCGGTAGCCTTAGTAAGTGGAGCGCCAAAGGCAAATAATTCTTTATATAACTGTCCTCGTCCTTCAGCTTCTGCTTTTCTTAATTCTTCGTTGGCTTGTTTTACGAACGCTGCTCTTTTTACTGGATCATCAATCTGTTTAGCTTTTTCTCTAATTGCGGCATCAAACTGCATGTCTGCTTGCTGCTTTTTCATTGCTTCTAATTGTTGTTCTCGACTTTTACCAGTTAACTTGGCCATGAGATCCATTTCCTGAGCCATCTTATTTGTACTGTCGGCCATGACCTGCATTCTTTCCTGTTCGTCTCTGAACTGTCCCCTCATCATAGGACCTTGTAGAACCATAACTTCATTAATTTCTTTAGAAGTCATGCCTAATCGTCGTAGTCCGTCTGCTGCTTCTGTATTGTTATCAAAGAAATGTTTACTAGCTTTAGCGAATTCTTCTGCGCTTCTTGTAAGATTACCACCGAACCCTACTAGTCCTTCAGAGTTTTTCTGAAGTATTTCGGACATTTCTTTAGTTTCAAGACGCATGCCTTTGGCTGCTATGGTCATCCCAACTAAGTCACCGCTGAAATTCATGCCAGACTTAGTGAGGTCTTGCCACATGCCCATGTTTGAAACAATTGTGTCTTTTAATTTAGTGTATGCAGCTGTAGCAGCTCCGAGGCCTTTTTCGAACCCACCAGTAAGACTACCTGAGACTTTGTCGATTGCGCTGTCAAAAGCTTTAGTTTTGTCAGCACTAGGAGTCGCTGGTAAAGGTCCTGTTCCAGATTTTGTAAGTTTAGCTAATTCTTCTGCTATTCTTTTAGCATCTTCTTTGCTCATTCCCGAAGGAGGTGTATCTGCCATATTTTTATCCTGATAAAATACGTATATAAATACTATATCATATATTTATCGGAAGAAAAATGAGCATGAATAACCCGTTACAAAAGTATTTTAGACAGCCAAAATTGTTTATCACACTGCCTAGTAGAGGACTTTACTACCCTACAGGAGCATTTCAAGGAGACTACAATAGTGTTCCTATATTTGCTATGACTGGCATGGACGAAATAATAATGAAAACTCCAGATGCTTTGTTTAACGGTGAGTCAACTTTAAGAGTTATTGAAAGTTGCTGCCCGTATGTAAAAGCTGCCAAGCATATTCCTAGTATCGATGTTGATACTTTCTTATTAGCTATTAAACTAGCCACATACGGAGAGAAAATCACTGTCTCCCATACTTGCACAAGTTGTTCTAACGAAAATCATTACGAGTTTGATTTAAGAACATTTATTGATTATTTTAGTGAACTTAAATTTGTAAATCATCTTGACATAGATGAGAATTTAAGTATTAAAATAAAACCGTTGACTTACGAACAAATAAGCTATTTTAATTTAGAAAATTTTAAATTACAAAAAACATTGTCTCAAGTAAGTACACTCGATGAAGATAAAAAAATTCAAATAATAGATCAAGTATTTGCTGATCTTAGCGAACTGCAATTGACTTTATTCTTAACATCAATTGAATCTATACATGCTGAAGGTCATATAGTCACTGATGAGAATTTTATTTTAGATTATTTAAAAAATGTTGATAGAGAAATCTTTAATAAAATAAAAGAAAAATTAGAAGAAAATAAAAGTATTTGGAATTTGCCATTGCAGAGTGTATCTTGCGGATCTTGTCGTGCTACTAATAAAGTAGATATGGTATTGGATCAATCAAATTTTTTCGTTTAACTCTGCTTCGTCTCTCTAATTCTGAAATTGAAAAGCTTGTAGGAGAGATGGATGCAGAGATTAAAGACTTAAAAGACGATTTTTTTAGAATAAGTTGGTATATGCGCGGCGGCGTCAGAGCAGACGAATTATTTCACATGTACAGTTTTGAGGATCGTATTATTCTAAACAATATTATTAACGATAATATAGAACTTACTAAAAAAACTGGTTCTAATTTTCTTTAAGCTGGCTTATATCCAGGTCCTGGCATTCTTGATACCATAATATCTGTTGGATAAACTGCGCCCGGTTTACGTTTAAATTTATCTAACGGATTTGGCAAACCTTTTAAATGAGCGCGATCAATGGCATCTTGAACTTGTACAGCATTTAGAATTTTTGCATCAGTAGTCAAATATCCGTCAGCATCAGTAACATCTACACCGTTAATAAAATTCGCCACTCTTGCTTTTTGTTTGTCAGCTATTTCTTTTTCTTTTGCAGGATCACGTTTAATAGGTGTGTCAGTATATTTGTCTAAGTCAATTCCAAGCTTATCTTTTAAAAATCCTTTGACATCAATTCCTAGTTTGTCTTTCATAAAAGTTAAAATTGTTTGAAGAGCGGTATTCAAAGTTCCAACTACTCTAGATGTAAAACTTCCTATAGCACCAAATACCATGTATGCTAAAGCATGTTGAGTAACTACTTTCATGAAATCTTGTTCCATCAAGGTTGCAAATGACGCTTTTAGAGCAGGTGATAGCAATGGTAATTTTTGATGAACTTTGGCCATTGCTTCGGATATCTTAGTTAATAGCTTTCCTCCCATCACTGCTGCTGCGCCAGTTGTAGTAGCACCTGCTGCGCCTACTCCTAAGCCTGTAAATTGTACTCCTTTGCCCATCCAGCCAACGAATTTTGTTATAAATCCTGAAGTAGTTATTATACCAAGAGTAGCCTTGCCCAATAATGCCTGCCTATCTTTTTCTGCTTGTATTATGGCTTGCTCGTAAGGCATACCAGCAAATCTATTAGGAGGTTCTGCCGTGTAGTTATTTTTCTTATATTCTTGCCAGTCTACTTCAACAAGTCCTATAGCATTAAAATAATCATTGACATAGTAAGCAACACCTCCAATACTAACTAAAGCATTGGCAGCATTTGGAATATTTGCTATTTTTCTTTCGGCATACTTTCTAGCAGAAGCATCCCTAGCAGCTTTATTTGCAGCAGCATCAGCTTTATTCTGCTTACGCATGTCGCGGTATTCCTTAGCTTTTTTCGACTTAGGTGCCAAACCTTTAGACTTTCGTGAAGGAAGTAAGTACTTGAGAAGCTTGCCTCTAGCACCTTCATCAAGATTTGAGATTGCTGTAGGATAGTATTTTTCAGCGACTATTTCGTAAATTTTCATAACTTAGTATTTATTAGAGTTGAACTACGTTCAACTACTCTTCGCTTGAGCTCGAGTATTTGTATAGATATAATTAGTGCGAAGCACTTAGATATTATCTAGATTGTTCAGTCACTCTTTGCCCGTTGCCGGGCAAAAAAAAGACATTATCTGAGTTGAATATGTCACTTAGCGTTACAGCATTACAGAGGCGGTCGTCCGGTACCTCGAGCTGCGTCTTATCACGACGGCGGCACACAAAAATACGCTAACATCTTTATGTACGTGCAGATTTTACCTGCTCATTTTGCCTTTTTATTCTTTTCAAACAACCAAATCGCAGGCCTTACAAGCGATCTTCATCCAGATGGGTAGTGGTTGAGCACTCTTAACGGCAAGAGATTTCCGTCCCTGCGACCCGAGGTCCAGGTATAAGGGCGCACGAATTTAGCCTGCGCCAGCTACTAACCGTTTAACTGTTTGCCTTTAATATGGGAACCATGGACACGAACACTGATTTGACCATTGTAATAATCGTCAGTTTCCAGAACTCGTCTTGTGAATTGTTCTCTTGCCTCAATGTAACTGCATTCTGCTTTGCTTTTACAATAATAAAGTATCTCTCTGTGAAATTTGTCTATGCCTAACTGTGTTACATCTTCGTTTAGTTTGTCGTTTGAGCCGTAGTAGTCTTGCCAGTCCGAATCAATTTTTGATCGTATGCGCTTTCGTTTTTTATTACCGTTTTTTAGTTTTACTGTTTTATAAGTGGTTTTAGAGAATTTTGCTAGTTTTTTGCCTATGTACATGCGCCCGTTAACTGTATTAGTGATTAGATATACAAATCCTACACAGTTTTCGGGCAGTTCAATAACAAGTTGATTTTGATAATACCACGACATCAACTTGTTTATGCCTTATCGTCTTCGTTGTCCTTTAAAATTGATTGTCTATACTTCGGAGATTTAACTGGTGCCTTTTTCTGCCTTATTTCTTGTATTTCTGCTCTACGTTTACGTGCTATGATTCTTATTTCAGCTAATAAAGTTCGACATTTTATGCCAGCAACGTGTGTTTGCTTGCTTTCCCAATCTTGATTATACTTAAAGTATTCTCTAAACAAGAGCATTAGTTGGTCATGCGTATCCATTATTCAATAATATCTAAATCTGTGCTGTAGCTAGTGAAGCCATTTTCTTTAATTACCTTGAGAACATTGTTAACCCTACCAATTAATTCGTCTTTATGACTGATTAAGTAGATATTTTTGTTGCGTTCTCGAGCCATCTTCTTAAGCACACTCAAGGCATTCTCTACTCCACTAGCATCAAGCCCGTTGTCTATAAGTTCATCTACAAATAACAAGTTAATGTTTTGATATAAACTCTCCCATACGTCTCTAAACGACCAGCTCAAGCCAAGAATCAGTCTATTACGTTCACCTCGGCTTAGATTATCAAAGTCTAAGTCTTGACCTAGTTGGGTAATCTCTACATTTAAATCATTTAAAAACGTAACTTGATGCGGTAGCCCCATTTTATCAAGATAGTATGTTAATCTACTATTCAAATAATTTAGATTTTGATCTATAATTTTCTTACGTATAAAACTATCTTTGTTAGTTAATAATTTTAATAAGAATTCTTGATGATCTTTTAGGCTAGATAGTTCGTTTACGATATTCCAGTCAATTTCTTGAAGTGCTGTGTTCTGTAGTTCTTCGATTTGTTCTGTATAAGGATCTATTTCTTGCTGACGTTTGCCCAATGCCTCTTCTAAACTGTTTAAATTGTTTTGATGACGTAATGCTTCTTCCAAACTATCATAAAATGTCTGTGGTCTTCCGTTAATATCACCGATATTTTCTAACTCTTGTATTATTGTAGCATAGCTATCGCTAATACCTTGTAAAAATACATAGGCATCATCTAAGTTTTTCTGTGCTACAGCAATCATTTCTTGATGTTTGTCAGTATGCAGCCCTTGTTCACAAGCAGGGCATTTATTATCAGCAAGCTTCTCTAGTTCTTTTTTATACTTATTGACTGATTTATCGGCTTGCATTACACTTGTTTCTAGAGTTGCTTTTTGTTTGTTTAGATTTTTAATCTTCTCGCATAACTCATCGTATGTTTTTAACTTAGCATGTTGTTCTAATTCTTTTTCAATATCTACACTTTGTAACTCTATTATTTTTTCAGCTAGTTTTAAACAGTCTGTTTCTTGTTGCTTAAACCAGACACTTTTTTTAATTGCCAGGCCGTCAATACTTTGTTGTATTTTTTCGTTAGATCTCTTAGCTGCTTCAATATTAGCTGTTTCTTGTTGTATTTGATCTTTAGTTATTTTAACCTGTTCTTTTAATGCGTCTGCCTTCTCACTTAATAATGTAATACCAAGTAGTTGTTCGATGATTTCTCTTTGATCATTTGCTCGCATACTCAGGAATGGCTCAGTATATGTGTTTAATGCTACAATATGTTTAAACATATCATGACTCATACCTAATATATCAGCTAAATCCTTTTGTGTTTCCCTCACATCTCCTTGACTATCATCGACTTCTGAATTTTCTTGCTCAATATCATTAACATAGAATTTTAGTATGTTAGGTTTACGACCCCTTTCTATGCGAAAATCGGCACCGTCCTTTTCAAAAGCCAAGGTAACAAGCATATTTTTATTATTAATCTTGTTGATTAGATTATCTTTTTTAATATTTGTAAGAGCCTGTCCAAATAATCCATAACTCAATGCGTTAACTATAGTAGTTTTACCGGTACCATTACGACTGCCGTTGTCATCACCGCCCATGTCTAGATTTTCTCCTAGCACTAAGGTCAGTTGTTCCCTCTCAAAGTCCACTGCTTGAGTCTGATTACCTACACTCATGAAATTTTTTACAGTCAGATTCTTAATTTTTATTGCCATATTGCCTCATTAAAATGTCTTTCTAATTTTTTTAATTTTATCATAAGTTGTTGTATATCGAAAGTAATACTTTATTATCGTAAGTATCGCTGTCTATATTAATCAGTTGATTAGTTACGATTTGATCTACGCTTTCAAAATCTTGTATCTCCAAACTACTAGAAATTTCCATTTCTTTCTTTTCTGGTATCAGAGTTAGTTCTCTAATGGGATAGTCACCCATAAACTTTTCTTTAATAAAATTAGCTTCTTCGTAGCTGATATCAATGTCTAAGCTTACACGCAAATGTGCTTTAGGTAGTATAATATCTTCAGCACGATCGATCAACTCGCTCAGTTTTGCAGTTCTGTAAGTGGGTTGTCCAGGCCATGTATGATATTCTGGTTGTTTACCCCACTCTAAAATCATCATGCCTCGTTCGTCGTCCCAATTGTCTGAGTAATTGTGAGGAAAACAATTGCCAATATATATCATGTTGCCTTTTTTCTGACGCTTATGGAAATGACCGCTGAACCCTAGCTCGTAATTAGCAAAGTGATTTAGTTGTATTTCTCCATGATCAGGCATCTGTACCATAGCGTTCATATAAAAACTAGGCAATTCAAAGTGACCAAATATGTATTTCCCTTGTTGTTTTGATATAGTCTTCCATTCGTCGCCAATTAACCAAGGACAAAGTGTAACTTCTCCTAAAGTAATAGGATGATGTACTACAGTAACACCGGGGATGTATTTGCCAAATTCTACACTATGGATATCCCGTTTATCTTTGTAATAAAGATCGTGATTGCCAGGAAAAAAGTAAAATTGATCAAAAGCTTGGCCCAGTTTTTCAAGGGCTCTAAGGCTATAATCCATCGTAGTGATGTTAAGGCTATTACGATTGTGATGCCAATCGCCGAGAAAAATTCCAGTATCACAGCCTTCCTCCTTTGCTTTTGCAATATACCAGTCTACAAAATCTTCACAGTCTTGATTGTGTACACCACTGTTAGATTTCAATCCAAAATGTATGTCAGTCAAACAAGCTACTTTTTTAAAAAGGCCCATATATGTCTTTTCCTATAATTTTTTGTACGTCTGACATCATCGAGTCTTCCATTTGACATATCCAGTTATCTTGTTCAGTCATTCTTGTAAACACTAATTTTAAAAAATTTCCTTCTGGAAGCTTTACTGTGATGTATTTTATCATTCGTCGTATCCTTCGTTTCTTTTTAAAGCAGCAGCATATTCCCCTTGTCCGGTTCTACTGTAACTAGGATTCATTCCATTAATTTCTAAAAGATCATCTCTGATAACTTGATTACGCTTTTCAATGTTAATGATTCTAACAAAACTATTAGTAACAGCAGCAGTAAAATAAGCGAACGGATTATCTGATTTTGATTCGTCAAATTGTAATCCTATTTGAGTCAATTGTAAAATTGCCTGTCCTCGCATTTCATCATTGTAAGTATATCCACGAACATTACCTCGTGTAGCATATCGTTCACATAATTTAATGTACATACGAGCTAGTGTGTTAGTAATTTGTCCATGATCCTTATTGAATTTGCCTTTTTCTAATCCGCCCTTCCAATGGCTTTTCCCTACACATTCTAGGACATCCTCGTCATTAAATTTCCAATGTTGAAACGGAGGAAAGTTTACTTTATCTCTTCCATCTGCAGTAGTTTTTGGATTTTTTTTACGTGTACTGTTTAACGGAATATGATCAAATGTCATAATTCTAAAGATTAGATCTGTTTTGGCTATTTTTTTGTAGTCAACTTCGCACTCGGCTAGTTTGACTTTTTCGCCTGCCAATTTTCGTACTTCGTATGCTCGTTGACTTAGTCTTTTAGCTTGTGCTCTTTTGGCTTCTGCGATAGTTCTTATATTAATTTTGTCAATATTAGGTAAGATAATATCATATCTGTGATATTCTGGCTTAACAAATGAGCAGTAGGTGTTTTTGGATTTATGTATTTCTTCTAGTAAGTCTTTGTTGTTTAAGTAATTAACTTTCATTTAAAAATTCCTTGTTGTAAGATTGTAAACTACGCACTTAATTTTGTCAACTAAATAATGAATAAAGGAAACCAAAATGGCAAATTTATTTGACACACTAAAGTCTGGTGCTACAACGTTTGTAAAAAATATCGGAGGTGTAGGATCAAGTCCTACTAACTTAGGATCTGCGCTAGGTCCAGTCGGAAATCTTTCTGGAATTTTGAATAATCTTTCAGATCCATCAAAATTGCTATCCAATCTAAGAAGTTTTAATTTACCAGCAGGCGGCAACACATTTAAACCTATAGGAAATACAGGTGCTTCCTGGGGAGGCACAGAAGCAGACAAAGATTGGCGTGTAAGATTAAGTTTGCCCAATGTAAGCACTTTCAAAAGTAGCTATGTTTTAAAACCGTTAGTTGCTGCTGGAGGAATGATATTTCCTTATACTCCGTCAATTAATATTTCAAGCAGTGCTAATTATGAGGAACAATCTATTGTACATAACAACTTTCAATTTATAACCTATCAAAATAGTAAAGTTGAAAGGATTACTATCAATGCGCCTTTTTTTGTTGAAGATGCAGTACAAGCCCAATATTGGTTAGCAGCAGTTCATTATTTTAGATCAGTGACCAAGATGTTTACTGGAGCGAATTCTGGTGCCGAACAAGGAAATCCTCCACCGATCGTATATTTAAACGGATACGGTGATTTTGTATTTAAAAATATTCCTGTAGTAGTTACTAGTTTTCAAGTTGATTTAAGTGCAGATACAAATTATATTTCGACTAGTATGAGTAAAGACGTTTCAAGGCCTGCCGGCGCCCCAGCGGCTGCTCCAGTAGCTCAATCAGGGGGGTGGTTAAGTCTTGCGGGTGCTGCCTTACAAGCAGGCGGTTTACAGAACGCAGGAGCATTTATCAGCGGATTAGATAACAAGAATAAAAGCGGATCACCTGGTCAACAACAACAGATACAAGCAATGTATGGAGATAGTCATGTGCCGGTAAAAAGTTCATTTCAAATTGGTCTTCAACCAATTTATAGCAGACAAGCGATTAGAGAATTTAATTTACAATCGTTTGTTCAAGGAGCTTATGTGAATAATCAGATAGGATATAATTAATGGCAGTTTATAAACCTTCAAGTCCTTGGAAAGACACTCCAGTTGAAAATAATTATCTTGCTGTATTAACTATACGCCCAGTAAGTGCTGAGCCTGACGATTTTTTGTATACGATAGAACCTCAATACACTTACCGACCCGATTTATTAGCCTATGATTTATACGGCGATTCAAAATTATGGTGGGTATTTACACAAAGAAACTTAGATGTCATTCAAGACCCTGTTTATGATTTTGTAGCAGGAACTAAGATCTATATTCCTAAAGGTAATAGTTTAAAAACAGTGTTAGGATTATAACATGGTAGATTTTAAAAAAGAAATTACTAAAGGAGCAACAACTGCTTCTGAAAAAATAGCAAAAGCTGTCACAGATATTACTGCTAAAAATGGAGGATCTGCAGTTGGTCCTGCGCTAGATCAACTTAAAAAAGTTGTTATAGGTGGACTTCCAAGTTTCGATGCCGCTGGTTTAGGAATACCAGGACTTGATGCTTCAGGAATTAATTTTAATAGTGCAGCACAAAGTGTTAATGTGGCTACTAGTTACGACGTTGGTCAAACTAAAGTAGCACCGCCTCCAGATTTTAAACCGCCTTTGCCTAATCAGCTAGGACAATATGTTTCGGTAAATTTAATTTTTACTCTTAGTGTGTTAAGTGACGAAGCTATAAATTTTCCTGATTTAACTTATAAAAAAGGTCAATTAGGACCTATTATTTTAAAATCTGCTAACGGAGCCCCAACTGATCAATTAATAAAAACAGCGTTTGGATCTTATAATTTTTATATAGATAATTTTAGAATGAACACTATTATGGGACTAAACAAAACAACAGGCGTCTCTAATGCAACTAGTTTATCGTTTACTATTATTGAGCCGTACAGTATGGGCTTATTTTTTCAAGCTTTACAAATAGGAGCGTATGAAGCAGGACATAAAAATTATACACAAGTTCCTTTATTATTAACTATGGAGTGGAAGGGGTGGACTGACCTAAACAAAGAAGTTTCATTAGTAGTAAGACAGATACCTATTAAATTAAGAGAGCTGTCTATGCAGGTTACAGGCAAAGGATGCGAATACGCTGTAGAAGCAATTCCTTGGAATGAACAAGGTTATTCTCAAACATTTAATGAAGTTAAAACTGATATAGGTATAGAGTGTGATAAAGGCGGTCCTTATACTATTCAAAATTTATTACAAACTGGAGCTAACAGTTTACAAGAAGTGTTAAATCGTAGATTACAAGAAGCCAAGAAAGCAGGCAGAGTAGATGTTCCTGACGAAATACTTATAGTTTTTCCTAGGGACCTAACATCTGCTCCTGGATCAGGAAATACAGTTACCAGTAATGAATTATCCGAAAAGAGTGCCACAACATCCCCTGGTGTAGCAGGAGGAGCATCGGCATTTTATAATAAATTAGGAGTTAGTCAAGGCGCTAACGCCACAAGAGTTCAGTCAGATACTAAATCAGTAAACGATATTGGCCAGGCACTGATGGGATTCAACGATAAAATTAAAGGCGAAACACCATTTGCTAAAGATGCTGATAGTTATGACAAAGAAAAAGGTATTGTAAAAATTGGATCTATTGAAATTGATCTTAATAATTCTAAATTTCATTTTGCTCAAGGTGCTTTAATCACAGATATCATTACTAATGTAATATTGAATAGTGATTACGGAAGAAATGCATTAAACTCTGAGCAAATAACTCCAGAAGGTCAAATAATATGGTTTAGAATTGAAACTCAGGTTTATAATATTCCGCAAGAAGATTCTAAAGTAGGCACTAAACCAAAATGTGTAGTGTTTAGAGTTGTACCATATAAGGTAGATAGTGCAAGATTCATGCCTGTTGATTCTAAGAAAAAAGGCGTAGAGCAATTACAAAAACAAGCATTAAAAAGATACGATTATATCTATACAGGAAAGAATACTGAAATTTTAAATTTTAATATTAGTTTCCAAGCAGGATTTTATACAGCTATGTTTGCCGATAAAGGACAAAATTCCGAAGGTGAACGCATTAAAGAAAACACAGGACAAGCAGCAGAAGAAGATAATAGAATAAAAACTCCAGGTAGTGCCTCATCAGGCGGTGTAGGAATTTTTCTACCAACTGTTAGTAGAACTTCTGCTGGCCTGCCAGAAAATCCTACACAAATACGTTATGATCAAACAGCATCAAAAACTGCTAAATTAGGAGGTGCTGGCGCAGCAGATGATCGTGCCACAGTTGTAGCAAGACAGTTTCAAGATGTGATAACTAATGGAACAGATATGATCAATTTAGAGCTTGAAATTTTAGGAGATCCTTATTATATTGCTGATAGCGGAATGGGCAATTATAGTGCCAAGGAAACAAAAGGATATGATAATCTTACAAGCGACGGATCTATAAATTATCAAAATGGAGAAGTAGTTGTAGAAGTTAATTTTAGAACACCTATTGATATCGACCTACAAAAAGGAACCTGGGATTTTAGAGACACTGAACCAGTAGCACAATTTAGCGGACTATTCAGTGTAATAAGTGTAGATAACAATATTACTTCTAATAAATTTAAACAAACTCTTCAATTAGTGAGATTACCTGGCCAAGAGCCAAAAAAAGAAGTAAAGAGCGAAACTATAGTTAATAATGAAAGTAGTGGGTACACTGCTCAGTCACAAGCTCAAAGAAGTCCTGCTGCTCAATCAGTTAATAATTCAAGTAGTAGTTATTATGGCAGTACTACTAATCAAACAAATAATATTAATACTTCACCACCAAATCCTGGATTACCAGGGATAGTAAATACCGGAGGAAGATTCGCATAATGGCAATAGAAACACGACCACAATCCGGTAGCACCCCTGTTGATCCAGGGCCTTTTTTAGCAAAAGTGGTAAGTCATCTTGATCCTACATATATGGGATGTTTAGAAGTTCAAGTCATGCGAGAAGTCGGCGGTGATGTAAATTCTGATGGGCAGCTAACAATAGTAAAGTATCTAAATCCTTTTTATGGTGTCACTGGTGCCGAACATGTCACAGACACTGACGATTATAATAATACACAAAAAAGTTACGGTATGTGGTTTGTACCGCCCGATCCTGGCACATTAGTGGTTGTAATTTTTATTGGCGGCGATCCCCGTAAAGGTTATTGGATTGGTTGTGTACAAGACGAAGGTATGAACTTTATGGTTCCAGGTCTTGCCGCTACAGAATATGTAGTCGGTGATACTAAAACTGACGACAGTGAACGTGTTCCTACAGCAGAATACAATAAACTTGCCAATTCAACTTACTACGATCCAACAAAACGTACAAAACCACAACATCCTATCACAGAATTTTTAATCAAACAAGGTCTTATAAAAGACGATACACGGGGTATTACAACTAGTTCAGCTAGAAGGGAAGTTCCAAGTGCTGTATTTGGAATCAGTACACCTGGGCCCGTTGACAAAAATGGAAAAAGAGGCAAAGTAGGCAAAGCTGAACATTTAATCGATGGAGCTTTTGTAAGTAGACTAGGCGGATCTACTTTTGTTATGGACGATGGCAATGACAAATTTATACGAAAAACTCCTGCTAGTGATGGCCCTCCTGAATACAGTAATTTGCTTAACGGCGAAACAGACGGTGATAATACTATTCCGCACAATGAGTGTATTAGATTTAGAACACGGACCGGCCATCAAATTTTATTACACAATTCCGAAGACTTGATTTATATTGGAAATAGTAAAGGGACCGCTTGGATAGAACTAACTAGTGACGGCAAGATTGACATTTTTGCCGAAGACAGTATTAGCGTACATACTAAACAAGATCTTAACTTTTTTGCTGATAGGGATATAAATTTAGAATGTGTAAGAAATATGAACATTAAGGTTGGTAGCGAATTACACACTCATGTAATGATGGATCAAATTTTAATTGTAGACGGCAAACAGAAAATTCATGTAAAACAAGAAGTAGATAAAACTTATGAATTATCATATAAACATCATGTAAAAAAAGATGTTGAAAAATTATACGATGAAAATCATAAAGTTACAGTGCTCAAAGACACAGATTTTAATACCACAGGCCATAATTGGTTTACAGCAGGAAAAACTACAGAAATTAAAAGTGGCGGGAATCATATCGAAACTGCAGCATTGATTCATATGAATGGACCTGCTGCTACCGAAGCAGCCAAAGCTAAAGAGGCTGAACTGCCTCAACGATTAAAGTTACATACGCTTCCAAATCAGGATGAACTTCCATTAGAACCTTCTATTATGCGTCGAATTATTACACACGAACCTTATCCGCATCACGAAAATCTTGATCCTCTTAAAGTTAAACCCGAACAAACTGATAGAGATATCGAAGGTAGATATGAAGATACCGACGAGGAACAACTTAAGGATCAAGCAGAATTTTCAGTAACCATGCTCACCCCTGCTAGTAGTTGGAAAACTTACAGTACTGCAGTTGACCCATTCAGGAAGCTTCAAGGTGACTAATAAATAACACTATGAGCTCAAATTCTCGTCTTTACGATAAAATTGTTCTGAAAGGAGACTTGTCAGGACAAAAAATCCCAGGCACTAAAACATATAAAGGTTTTAGTACTGTAAGCCCTGACGCCAACAGTTTTGCTTTATACGATTTATCCTTAATCAAACAAGATATTCTTAATCATTTTCATATCAGACAAGGAGAACGGTTAGAAAATCCTGAATTCGGAACAATTATTTGGGATTGCTTATTCGAGCCGTTAACAGAAGAAATTAAAACTCTTATTCAAAATAACGTAGAAACAATTGTTAACTACGATCCTCGCGTAATTCCTGATCAAATTGTTGTCACTAGCTATGAAAGTGGTATTCAAATTGAGTGTAGATTAACCTATCTACCTTATAATATCAGCGAGACACTTCAACTTAGATTTGATCAAACAAACTCCATCTATTAATTAAATACGCACATTTCAAAATACGCTAAATATTGTATAATTGGGAATA
>Ga0315909_10003724_pt1 | contig 18403 bp, 14 predicted proteins | sample LakEriMetagenome_11_FD_203527 | JGI IMG/M metagenome (GOLD analysis project Ga0315909, IMG submission 203527) | Freshwater fungal communities from buoy surface, Lake Erie, Ohio, United States - Buoy 2 MA125 | ecosystem: Environmental > Aquatic > Freshwater > Lake | place: USA: Lake Erie, Ohio... | reverse complement strand
TCTTAACTATATAGCATCTAAAAGCATTAGTTTCGCACCCTCACTTGATCAATAGTTTTTGAACTAGAGAGATACTTTTCTTGCATGAATTCTTATAAATCTTCACGCATTAATAATTCAAAATAATATATTTAATTGCGCAAAACGAATTTATTTATTGATATTTTCTAGTATGATATAGTTTTGTTTTTTACTAGCAACAGAAAATCCAGAATTTAAGAACAAGTCTATGAGATTTCTATTATTCGCTAGTCGCTTTTTTATGATTTTATTTTGTTCATCCTTAAAAAGTTCAATATCCTTATCCTCGTAGTCACGCATATTTGCCAGTATGGGATCAGGAATTGTAGAATTCATATTTAATACAACATAATCAAAAAGGTTTTTTTTGATTATGCCCTCCGTGCTAACCATCACCTTGTCAGATGTGAACTTTATATTTTCAATATCAGAATACACAAGAATTTTAGTTCTGCCATCTAATTTTAACATATTGTCAAATTCAATCAAACTATTCTCATCTGCGTATCTATAGGCATTAGGTGGATTGACTAAAACAAACAGGATATTCATACTTATAACTAATGTGATAAGTTTGTTTACACTCAAAATCTTTTTAAATTGAACACCTTTTCTATATAAATCATCAAGAATTAAACTTACGAGTATTGCTGCAGAATACATGAAATACCAACCAATTCTACCTTTCATGATGGCAAACTCGCCTATACCCGTATTTAGACTAATTCCATAAATAAATGTCACAATTGACATAAATTCTATTGTTTTTAACTTTTTTTGGCGATAAATAATTGCCGCCATAATGGCCAATATTAAGATTAAGTATGACGATAATGAGAATATAGATTCTAGTGGACTCCTAATAGGATACTTAATTCTTAAAATTTCATTTAACAAAAATAATATTTGATCCTGCGTGCTCCCTCTATCAGGACCCAAATTTTTTGAAATATAAATTAAGTCTGGTGCTGATAACATCATCGAAAAGATGATTGCAAGCAATAAAGCAATGTTACCAGCAATTGCTAAAACGTAACTTTTATAAGTAATTAGTCCTGCTACTATAATCCCAGGAATGGTGATGAATAAAATGTGTGGGGCGGTCACTAATGCAGAGAAAATTACGATGGGAAATATTACAAATTTGTATTTCTTACTGTTTTCCCAGTCAAAGATAAGTATCACAATTATTGATACGAATATCACTGAAAAGATTTGAGAGTTGTTTAGTCCTATTCGGGTATATAACAGTGGATAATAAAAGGTAGAGTGTAAGACAAGGTTGAAAATAAGTAATCCCCGAAGGCTCAGTATACTTTTGAGAGTTAGATTTATAAATAATGTGAAGACTATTGCTAAACTTGCCCCAAAAAAATTCAAACTATAAAAGGGGTCGATAATTGTACTTGGAATTGCTGCAATTATACTTAAACCTGGAAAATATTCTATATTTTCACTACCCAAATTTTTCTTTATAAACTTATAATTAGAATATGCATCTGTAAAATTAGGTGAAATATTATTAAATGAATCCCAAAATATTACGAGAATAATGCTTAAAATGACTAAAATGAGGTTGATAAGATCAAGTAAATCTAGTTTTTTTTTATTTTTTTTAACTATTCCAATAATAGAATAAACAGACAGAATTATTACTAAGGACCAAAAAATTAAGATGCCTGCGTAGATATTGATAAACATGAACGGATATACAAATGCGATATAGAATGATAATGTAGCCCCAGTAAATATATAAACTATTTTCTTGTTATTTTGAAATAGGTTTGCAAAAATACGATAACTTAAGACACTTAATATTAAGTAAGGTACAGCAACTGAGAGTACTACGTATAAATCTTGCAATTCTAATGTGATCATTTTACCTACCCAAAATTCAATTTACTGTTTACTGTACAGCTTCAAACCATGCCATCAATTCAAACAGTGAAGGCAATTGAATTTGTCACTTAAGCAGTCCTTTAAATCATCAGTAAATACATCAATTTGATTAATTTCCACAAGTCTAAATGGACTGTACCGGTAATTGAGTCTGGAACCACTGATGGAAAGATATCTCTCGGAGGGCTCGCCTAGTGGCCGATGGCACCGGTCTTGAAAACCGGAAGGGGCTCACGCTCCTCGTGGGTTCAAATCCCACGCCCTCCGCTCTCGCATTAAATGCTGTTTCTGCATGTCAGTATTCTTTAGCTTGTCTGTGTGGAACTTCCATTTATTTGGGAGGCGTCGCCTAGCCCGGTCCATGGCACCCGCCTGCTAAGTGGGAGGGGGATAAAACCTCCACGAGGGTTCAAATCCCTCCGCCTCCGCAGATAAATTAGATAATGGATGAGAGAAGAAATCATGCTTAAGAACTATTTAAGGTACCATTTTAGAATTTTTTTGATAGCCTATCAATTTATTTTGGTAAAAACTTTTTATCCACTTAACTTATTTCTCTTTAATTTTTATCTTTACTTTACCCCGGACTCTGAAAAGGTAATTAGAGTCTGTAGTGAAGACGGTAAAGTTTTATATAGAAAAATAGATGAAGAGCGATTTTTCTGCAACTTACAACAAGGATTCACTGTTTACAAAATGGGTATATCCAAAAGAAACCAAAGTTTACTATATGACTATTGTTTAGATGAAATTGATTTTTCTGAAAGAGATACAGTAATAGACGTAGGTGCGAATGTAGGGGATTTATTTTTTGCATTAAAAAATGTAGTTAATTATATTCCTTTTGAACCATCTCCCCTGGAATTTAATGCACTTGTTTATAATTTAAAAAGATTCAACACGCCCGCTTTTCAATTAGCTTTAGGTAATGAAAATGTTCATTCCACTCTATATGTGAATTCAGATAATGCTGATAATTCATTGATTAAATATGGTCATAGTAATGGTGAAATAAACGTGGAAGTGAAGAAATTAGACTCGTTGAAATTCCCAGAAAAGATAAAGCTTTTGAAAATTGATGGGGAGGGATTTGAACCAGAGATATTGCAAGGTGGCTTAAGAACATTGCAAAAAGTTGAATATGTTTCTGTTGATGTATCATTTGAGCGTGGAGTTAAAATGGAATCCACCTTGGTACCGGTGTTAAATTTAATGTTAAAAAGTAATTTTAAAGTTATTAAAATAAATCATGAAAGAATGACTATCTTATTTCAGAATCTCAATATAGAGTAAGATGATGCCTAGATAAGTGGTTAAGTACTTGCGCTCGTAGCTCAACGGATAGAGCATCTGACTACGGATCAGAAGGTTAGGGGTTCAAATCCCTTCGGGCGCACGATTCGCAACTAAAATTTTGGGGTGCGTGTGATAACAATTATTCTAAGCTCTATTTCGAATATTAAAATTAAGTTATTTCTTCTCTAGGAGGAATTATGTATAAAGAATTCCAAAAAGACAAAATCTACATCATTTGTTCAATATATATTGTAGTCTTCAATTTAAGTAAAGGAAAAGAATTAAAAAATGGATGACAATATCTTGATTACAGGAGCATCAGGTTTCATAGCAACATACCTAAATTTGCAACGTCCTAAAGGTCTAAAAATTTTTTTATCAAGCCAAAAAAATGCTTTAACAAATGCAAATATTTCAAAAATTAATTTAAGAGACCGTTTACAGGTGGAGAATTTCCTTGTACAAAATAATATTTCTACAATTATTCATTGTGCTGGAGATGCAAATGTGGACTCTGTTGAAGGAAATGTTTTAAACGGAATTGAATCAAATTTACTATCCACAATAAATTTAGTAAATCTGTCAAACAAACATGGGATTGATTTTGTTTTTATCTCGAGTAATGCTGTTTTTGACGGATCTGGTGCTCCTTATAATGAAAATTCAATTCCAAATCCAATAAATAAATATGGTTTAATCAAATTAGCTTGCGAACAAATAATTAAAGAGACTTTACATAATTATTGTATCGTTCGACCAATACTCACATACGGATGGAATATTTATTCAACTAGGGTAAATCCAGTAGTATTCGTACTGAATCAACTTTCTGAAAATAGGTCAATTAAAATGGTGAACGATATTTATGAAAATCCTGTATATGTTAAGCAAGTTGTGGAGATGATATGGCAAGTAGTGTTAAATAAGCATTCTGGAATTTTTCATATCGCGGGTGGAACTATTCTTAACAGATATGAATTAGCGCTTCGCGTTGCTGAAGTATTTAAACTGAATAAAAATTTGATTTACGAATGTGAGAGTATCGAGTTCGCGCAGCTAGCTCCAAGACCCAAAAATACTTCTCTGTCAACACATAAAATTGAAACTATATTAAAAATTGAACCACTAGAAATTAGCGAAGGATTGATGTTGATGCGTGAAGAGTTACCGAAGAGATGACTTATAGGTTTTCCCTGAACCTTCAGAAATAAAAGGTTGCCTAGCCCAATAAATTTTTATCCCCTTTTCATGCGCCCAGTAAGTTAAAAGCAAATCAATTGGGAGATTGATATTAGTTACCTTGATATAGTCACTCAATTTTCTTGCTAAATCATAATTTAGAATGTATCCACTTGCACCTTTTGAGAGAGGTGGTTTAATTCTAATAAATCTTTTTCTAAATTGAATTAAATCTTCAAACGCCCATGTAACTTTTACTGTCGGTTTTGCTATGAATACAACAACATCTTTATTACTTTCAATAAATTTCTGCACCTCATAAATATTAGATCTTAAGTTTACAGTTTCGAAAACAGCATCATCTTCAAATATGATTGTACAATTCTGATTATTTGATGAAATAGCTAAACCTTTTGCATGCATTAAATTAATCTCATGTATCTGTTTAGATAGATTAGTAATTCCGAGAAATTTTCTGTGTAAAAATAAATACTTATCCCCAGTCTTTAATTCAATTTGCAACATCAAGTTGATAATCGACACACAAAATAAGGCTATGTATCTCGACTTCAATAAATTTGTTAGATGTCCTAGATGAATTGCCATGAGATATCTGTATCTAATTTCCCAATTATAAATAACTTCAAACGTGCTTTGCCTTGCATTTAAATTCTCTTCCGTTATAAAATTGAAATGAATGTCACTTATCAATCTAGATTTAAAGTATTCTGCCCTATCGATCAATTTTGTGAAGTGTATTACGGCTATTCTTACCTCTTTTGAATTCATAATATTTTATATTATCCTAATGTCTAGACTGGTGATACACTTGAAGTACTGTGAAGAGATCATTTTTGCTGGTCACATGTTTATTAATGGAACCCAGCATAAAGTTTATTCTCAGAATTTTTTTTGCTCAAGATGAATCAAGGAATTTTGACTCTAAAGTTATTGTCCTGGAAACCTTCAATAAACTAGACTACTTTATGGGTAGTTTTTTCCTTAAGAGTTTGAGTTTAAACTCAAACCCCTTGGAATTAGTTGTCCTGACGAATAAGTTTAAATCTTTCAATAATTTTATATTTTGGATGGTTAACTTTAAATTAATTCCAGGTTTCAATATATTTTCTGTTCTTAATTTAATTCTAGAATCGTTAAAGTACAGCCTCATGGTTGCCAATTTTTCAATAAAGTCTGTATCGGTTATCAAGGAAATTTCTTTAGACGATTTTCAAATAGGTAAGGAAATTATCTCTAAGTTAACTACTCAAAGGAATTTTCATAGGCGTCATAAATTAACTTTAGGTTTTAGAATAAGTATATTTCTTTTGCTTTTTTCTGAGGTTCTTACTTATAAATTATTTAAAAAATTATTTACGTATACTCGACCAAAAATTATAATTGTCAATGAGATCTATTGGTTTCCATGGTCCAGTCTTACTCGCGCAGCTATTCACCACAATATCTCATGCATACAATATGTTGGTTGTCATGAATTTAATGCAGTGTATTTAAGAAAAATTAATAGATCAAATTTTTATAGACATCCTACCGATGTCAACCTCAACGAATATGTTAATTTTTTACAAAACGTAAATGTGGTAAATATTGATATCGCTAATTATGTATCCAATTTATATGATCAAAATAATTGGTTTGCTAGAAACCAGAAGAAAATAGTGGAAAATAAACTCTCGAAATTGAATATAGATATAATTAAGTCTGCTTCATATAATAAATTAATAGTAGGCGTATTTCCGCATATTTTTTGGGATGCGGCGGCTATTTATGGAGATGATCTCTTTATAAATTATTATGATTGGTTTCTTAAACTTTTAAACTATATAAATTCGGGGCAATCGAGTAACATCACATGGGTCATAAAAATGCATCCTGATTTAGTTTTTAAGTCAACTTTAAGAAATAGGACAACATATAAGTTAAATAATTATTTAAAAGAATTACAAATCAAAAATAATAATGTAAAAATTATTTGGCCCTCTGATGAGATACGTACGGATCATCTTCTCAAGATTCTTGATTATTGTGTAACTGTAAGAGGAACCGTTGGTATTGAATCTTCAATTCTAGGTGTTAAAACTATAACAGCCGGTACAGGGCGTTACGCAAATCGTAATTTTACAATAGATTCAACGACCATTGATAATTATTTTGAAGTTTTGAATTCACTTGACAAAACTTTTGGTTTTACACTCGATTGTACAAATGATGCTCATTCTTATGCAAAAGTGATTTTTCTAGCCTTGCCATTTAGATTTAAATCAAAAGTTTTTAATTCTGAAAAATCAGGACTTTATCCCTTAGACAACGCTTTATCTTTAATAACCGAAAACGATTTAAAAGCATTCAATGAATGGTACAATTCAAGTGCTGTAAATTATATAACTAATCCTTTTAATATTTCAGAGGTAAAATGATAACTGAAAGAAGTATTCTTCATGTTTCGACATGGGATAGCGGAGGCGGAGCTGCGAACGCAACTAGACAATTGTTGCAGGCTCAAATTGATGCAGGGATGAATTCTAGAATGTTTGTTGGCTTTAAAACCACCCGGGACGAACATATACTCACACAAAATCTTATGTTTAAGACTCTTTCCAGAATCTTACCTTTGTATAGTCAGCGAAAAAGTTTACCATTCACATCGATGTTTAAGAGGGAATTTAATAATTTTATTTTCAGTTCAAACCCAAAAAAAAGTGTTTTTGACAATCGTCAAAGTAAAATCTTCAATCAATTTGACCTAATTCATCTTCACTGGATTTCTTCAGGGTTTATTTCGAACAAACTTTTGAGTTCTTTAAATAAGCCTATAATATGGACTCTTTGTGATATGTGGCCAATAACAGGAGGGTGTCATTATTCGGGAACATGCAATGGATTTAAAAATGAATGTGGAAAATGCCCCTTAATAAAGAGCAAAAAAATCAAAGACATATCTTATCAAAACCTTTTAAGAAGAAAAAGTGCAATCGAATCAAAAAATCTTTTTGTTGTTGGTAAATCGAAATGGATGAGTGATCAAGCGTCTAAAAGTATGATTTTTCGCAATGCGAGAATAGAGACCATCGGAAATATAGTAAATACTAGCATTTTCAGTCCAAAAATAAACCAAAATTTTATCAAACCAGCCAGAAAAAAAATAGGTGTTGGTGGATTAAATTATCTTAATTTGAGTCGGAAAAACACAATTGATCTAGACTTATTATTCAAAGAATTGCATAAAAATGATTTTGATATTGTCTTATTTGGAGTGGATGATAACTCTAAACATTTAACCTCCTACATGAAAGATTGCATTAATAGAAATATTTTGAAAGTAATAAAGGAAAATCGTAATCCAGAGGTATTGAATAAAATCTATCATGAATTTGATGTATATATTCATACCGCAAAATTTGAAAATCTTTCCAATCAAATTTTGGAAATTTTGTCATCTGGAATTCCTGTCGTAGCATTCAATGTTGGTGGAAATCCAGATTTAGTAATTAATGATTGGAATGGATTTCTTTTGAAATCTACAGACCTTGGTAACATTATTCGAATTTTAAAGGACCTAAGCAATCCTTTGACTTATTCTCGATTCTCCCAAAATGCAAGGAGCCATATTATAAATAACTATTCAACAGATATAATTATGAATAAATATTTAGAACTCTACAACGAAATTTTGAAGAAATAGTTTAATTCCTATGTGCGGGTTTGTGGTGATAGTTGGAGATTTTGCAGCAGGAGCGGCGAAGGCGGCCTCAAAGTTTATAATTCATAGGGGTCCAGATGAATATGGAGATTTCAATTATAAAAATATACAGGTCGCAACAAGAAGGCTAGTAATTCAAGATTTAGAAGGAGGACAACAACCATTCACAAATTTATCTAACACTAAAATATTGGCATACAATGGTGAAATTTTTAATTCTCTTTCCTTAAGATCTCAACTGAAAGAGACGGGTTTTAATTTTAAATCTCACCATTCAGATACAGAGACGCTTTTTTCTATTCTCTCAAAAAATAAATTAAACCTTCTGAAAGACCTAAATGGAATGTTTTCATTTGCATTTATAGATCTTGAATCAAATAATCTAAAGATTTGCCGGGATTACGCTGGTCAAAAACCATTATTTTGGAGCTTGGTGAATAACTCTTTAGTTATTGCATCTGAACTTGAACCAATAAAATATCTAACTAAAAATTTCAAACTAAATATGAATGGTGTTAGTAGTTTTATTCAAAATGGATACATTCCTTTTGACCAAACGGTATTTTCAAATATTAATAAAGTTAAACCAGGCGAAATGATAGATTTTAACCTGGCAGATATGACTTACTCGAAACAGAATATTTCACTTTTTAGTCCTGAGAATTATTGCCCGGGTTCTGCAAAAAATATTGATATAAATCATTTAAGTGATCTAATTGTTAATGCTACATTACAATGGAGTGCAAGTGACGTTCCAATCTCAGTATCCCTTTCAGATGGAATTGACTCATCTCTAATAACAGCAATTCTTGCAAAAAATGGTGTAAAGGATTTGTCGACCTACACTCTAAGTTTCGAGTCAGGTAATTTTAAGAACACCGTGCACAATCCACTTCCAAAATTATTTCATCTCCCACATCACGAGATTTCTATTACGCCTCATAAAATAAAGGAAAATCTACTTGAAATGGTTAAATCTTTAGGGGAACCTTACGCTGGAGGCATGCCGTCTTGGTTTGTTTACAAAGAAATGTCTCATAAAGTAAAAGTTGCATTGACAGGTAGTGGTGCAGATGAGCTTTTTGATAATTATGGTAAAGCTCAATTAATAAATAGGATATCAAAATTTAATTTATTCAACTCTTACAGTAATTATCAAAAAATTGTTGGCTCCTTAAGTAAAAATAGTTCAATTCAATCTAATGCAAGATATTTAATTGAGAGTATTCATAAAAATATTCACAAAGAAACGGGAACTTTTCTAAATAAGGTAAGTCTTCTGGATGCAAATGATGTTGTACTTGATAGACCAAAAAATGAAATTTTAGATTCATTCATTTCGAAAAAAAATCTTGGATTATATGATTTCGTTTTCTGTTACGATTTTAATACGCAATTATCCGAAGAATTTCTATTTATGACAGACAGATATTCGATGTTTCATTCAGTTGAATCGAGGTCACCCTTTTTAGACCTTGATTTAATTAAATACATCTGCAGCTTCGACCGTAAAACTCTTGTAGCGAATGGATCAAAATTTTATCTGAGAGAAATAGCCAAAAATTGGTTAGATAAATCTCTTTTAAATCAACCTAAAAAGGGATTTACTTTACCTGAACACTACCTAATGAAAAACGAACTTAAAGATTTCGTAAATTATTTTTTAAGCAAAGAGAGTGTGCATTTACACAATGTTTTAGATTACGATGTTGTAAAAATTTGGAAGTTACGGTTTTATTCAGAACCAAACAATAACTATGTCACGAATATAATGTGGAGGATTTTTATTCTACAAATTTGGTTGAGTCAACAAAATCATAAATCTTAGTAATTTGGCAAAATCTCATGGTTGATTTATGCTCCAATAAAAGGGTGGTATCATAAGTTTTATGCAAAGGTTTCAAAAAGATTTATCTCCCGTAGCCGTGATTGGTTTGGGATACGTTGGTTTGCCAATTTTGCTTGCTGCATCTGAACATTTTGCATGTGTAGGTTTTGATATCGATGATTCTAGGGTACAGGAACTAAAAATCGGTATTGATCGAAACAATGATATAAATGCAATCGACTTCCAGAAAATAAACCCAGTGTTTACGTCTAAACCTAAAGATTTAACTGGATGTAAAACTTTCGTTATCGCATTACCCACTCCATTGGGACAAAATTTCCAACCAGATATTTCTATACTCAAATCAGGAATTGAATTAATTAGTCCTTTTATAACGACCGAGTCCTTAATTATTTTCGAATCGACGGTGTACCCAGGTTGCACAGAAGATGTTTGTATTCCTTTAATTGAAAATTTATCAAATCTTAAGTCATGTGAAGAATTTAGTGTTGCTTTCAGCCCTGAGAGAATTAACCCTGGTGACAAGGTTCATTCATTCAAGAATATAGATAAGGTAGTTAGTGGTTTAGATAATAAATCAGTAGAAAAAGCTGTATTGTTTTACGAGACTATAATTCAAGCAAATATTTTTAAAGCAGCAAGTATAAGAGTTGCTGAAATGTCAAAAGTATTAGAAAACACACAACGTGATGTTAATATTGCGTTGATGAATGAAATTTCAATTATATGTAGCAAACTAGGTGTAAGTGTACATGATGTACTAGAAGCAGCGAATACAAAATGGAATTTTTTAAATTTTACTCCTGGTCTCGTAGGAGGGCACTGCATTGGAATAGACCCTTATTATTTAGCTTTCAGCGCAACAGCCGCGCAACACAATCCAGATATAATTTTAACTTCACGGCGAATTAATGAAAATTACATTGATTTTCTGTTATCTCTCCTTACATCGAATTTAATAAAGGGAAAAATTCAACCAACTAATATTCTTGTTTTAGGAGGCACATTTAAAGAAAATTGTTCAGACATTAGAAACAGTAAAGCATTAGAATTTTGCATAAAGTTATCCAGTCTATATGGTGAAATTAACTTGTTAGATCCATATATTTCCGTTTTACCTGAATTTTATAAAGATATTTCTCTTAATCCTAAGAATTTGAAGGATCAAAAGTTTGATGTTATTATTAGCCTTGTTAAACATGATGAATTTTTTCAAAGCGGATTCTCTTATTACAAGGGATTACTCTCGTCGAGAGGTTTGATTTTCGACTTTAGAAATTTTTTTCCGAGTTTCACATCAGAAAAATTGATAAAGTTATAATGATACTTGTAACTGGGTGTGCGGGTTTTATTGGCTTCCACTTATCATTTGCGTTATGTAAAGCCGGGTTTAGTGTTATTGGAATTGACAATTTAAACGATTACTACAGTATTGAATTAAAGCAAAAAAGAATCAAAATACTTAAAGAAAATTTCAATATGAATTTTTCATTTTCAAATATTGATTTAAGAAATATAAGTGAAGTTAAAGCCCTACTTAAAAGTTATAAAATAGATAAAGTATACCATTTTGCTGCTCAAGCGGGGGTTAGATATTCTTTGACTAATCCAAGTGAATATATCTCAAATAATATAAATGGATTCTTTAACCTCCTTGATTCCTGTCGAATAGAAGGAATAATTGATTTTATTTTTGCTGGAACAAGCGGTGTTTACGGTAATAACTCTAAAATTCCTTTTTCTGAACTAGAACCGGCTATAGAACCTGAAAATTTATACAGTGCCACAAAAAGAGCTGACGAGTTAATTGCTTTTACATATGCGAAAAATTTTAATATGAACATTTTATCTTTACGCTTTTTTACTGTATTCGGTGAATATGGTAGACCTGACATGGGAATATATATTTTCGCAAATAGTATTCGCAAAAATTCACCCGTGCCCCTCTTCAATATGGGAAATCATTCAAGGTCTTTTACCTATATAGAGGACCTAATCTCAATTATCCTAAAATTACAATCTCATGGTGCGCTGATAGGTAATTTTAATATCTTGAATATAGGTAACCCTGATCAATTTGCATTAAGAGACGTGATAACGTTAATTGCAAAAAAATTAGATTCCGATTTTAAATTGAATGAATTAGACCTGCAAAAAGGAGATTTAGTTGAAACTCAATGTGATTTCAGCAAAACATCTAAAATTATTGGTAGTTTCGAATTCACAAATTTAGAAATCGGAATATCAAATTTCATTGATTGGTTTAATCAAGAAGGATATAAGTATGCACATGAATAATAGTATTATTGCCGAAATTGGAAGTGTACACGATGGATCTTTGGGAAATGCATTAAAGTTGGTAGATTTAGCTAAAGAGTGCGGGGCTGATGTAGCTAAATTTCAACTTCATATCGCTGAATATGAATCAACTATTGATGCCCCGAGTCCTGGATACTTTCGGGATGAGGAAAGATTTGATTATTTCAATAGAATAGCGTTTACTAAAGAAGAGTGGAAATTAATTTCTGACCATTGCAAAGATGTAGGTATTAAATTTATGTGTTCACCATTTTCGCTTGAAGCTTTAGATTTACTTCTTGAAATAAGTGTAGATGCCATAAAAATTGCGTCAGGTGAATTGACAAATCATGAACTAATTGAAAAATCTATAAATTCATTAAAACCCGTTTATATATCTACTGGGATGTCTAATTATGGTGAGATAAATGCCGTAATTAACTTAGTTGAAAAATCAGGATTCCTTGATAATATAGTTTTAATGCAGTGTAGCTCATTATATCCATGTCCAATCGATTTATGTGGTGTAAATATTGTTTCTGAATTCAAATCAAAATTTGGTGTTAAGTTAGGATTTTCGGATCACACAAATTCAAATTCTGCTGCAATCATATCCGCCTACTTAGGAGCAAATTTTATTGAAAAGCACCTAACTTTCTCCAATCTAATGTACGGAAGTGATGCAAAATATGCCTATGTTCCTGATAAATTCAAAACCTATGTGAGTGAAATTAGAGATGCTTGGGAAATTAGAGATAATCCAGTCGATAAAAATAATTTAGAACCGTATTTAGAATCAAGAAGAATTTTTCAAAAAAGCTTAACTCTAAAGTCAGATTTAAGAAAGGGTACCGTTCTCACAAGAGGTGATTTAACTCTTAAGAAGCCTGGGGTAGGTATACCATTTTCTGGTATTGACAGTGTGATCGGAAAACGTTTATTGCAAGATTTCAAAGCAGATTATCAAATAAAACTGGAGGACTTATCTTGAAAAAGATTTTAGTCGTAATTGGTTCGCGGGCTAATTACGGAACTTCGAAATCAATTTTAAGTTATATTCAAGAATCTAGTCGTAGTTCTTTAATAATAGTTGCAAGTGCGTCATCGGTTCTTGACAGATTTGGAGATGTGAGTGAACTAATGGAACAAGATGGCTTTACTGTAAATTATCGACTCTTTAACTTCGTAGATGGAAACGCTCTAGTAACTATGCCCAAATCTGTTGGTATGAATTTAATCGATCTTTCGAATATTTTTTCGCATGAACATCCTGACATTGTTGTCACAATAGGTGATAGATTTGAAACTATAGCTACCGCAATTGCAGCAGCCTATTTGAATATTCCTTTAGCTCATGTCATGGGCGGTGAAGTTTCTGGCTCAATCGATGAAAGTGTTCGGCACTCAATAACTAAACTGGCTCATCTACATTTCCCTGCAACAGAGATTTCTGCAACACGTATTTCTAAAATGGGTGAAGATAGGAAAACCATTTTTAATTTTGGATGTCCAAGAATTGATGAAGTAAAATCTGCTTTAGAGAATCCGCCATCACTTGAATTTCTAAATCAAGAATTAAACTCGTTGGGCATGGGATCAAATATTGATCTGAACTTACCTTTTATCTTACTAAATTATCACCCGGTTACTAGTGAAATTGATAAAACTCTGGATCAAGTCAAAATTCTATTGAATGCAATAGACGAACTTAAGATGCAGGTACTTGGTCTTTGGCCAAATTCTGACGCAGGCTATGAAATAATATCACAACAGTTTCGCATATGGCAAAAGCAGTCGAATAAAAAGTATCCAATACGATTATTTAAAAATTTGCCAGTGCGCACATATTTTCATTTGATGGATTTAACCGCCTGTCAAGTTGGAAATTCATCATCAGCCTTACGAGAAGGATCGTTCATAGGAAACCCCGCAGTCAATATAGGCTCAAGGCAATCTGGAAGAGAGTGCGCTGGCAACGTAATGTTTGTCGATTTTAGTATGAATACAATTATCAATGCAGTCAAATCGCAAATTAATCATGGGAAGTACTTACAAAGTACAATTTTTGGTGATGGTAACGCAGGAAAACAAATTGCTGAGACACTCTTAAGAATGCAAGTTTCAACACAAAAGAAATTAAGTTACTAATTTGGAATTTTTAGGAATTGTCCCTGCACGCAAAAACTCGAAAAGGATTCAAAGCAAAAATTTCAAGAATATTGCTGGAAAGCCTCTAATTGATTGGACGCTCGAGGCTGCTACTAACAGTGAAGTATTTCAGGACATAGTCGTGTCTACTGACTCTGAGATAGAATTAATAAGATTGTCAAAATTTGGAATATTAGATATCGGCGTAAGACCAAAATATCTTTCTTTGGATTCTACACCAACTCTGGAGGTAATAAACTACTCACTACAACTTGCTGAGAAAATAACAAACAAACACTATGATGCAGTTATAACACTTCAACCAACCTCGCCCCTCAGGACAGCGCAAGATATACAAGATTCTGTTTCGCTGTTTACCAGAAATTTACAAGCAGATAGTCTCGTTAGTATTACCTCTATTCCACATATTTATTATCCACACAAACTTTTTAAAAAGGAAAATAAATTTGTGGATATTAAGGACTCTTTCCAACCCTCTAAGGATGATTTATATTTTGCAGCTAATGGTGCGGCAATTTATATTTCGAAGAGGGAATTACTTCCACAATATTTATTAGGTCATAATTGTTTGGGTTTTGAAATGCCACGATGGAAATCCGTCGACATAGACACCCCTGAAGATTTTATAGTAGCCGAAATTACTCTTAAGAATTTTCATCTTTTTTTAGATTCTGATCGATGATTAAGTAATCAATTGTTCAGCATTCATATCTTAGAAAAATAAAACTCCTAAGTAGTCATTTAGTGTAAATCAGGTAGCTTTGAAATTTATATATCTTGTGTTTGGAGTATATTTAAATATTGCTGACGATGTAATCTGGCTCTTTTGCTCAACCTCTAGCTTTTTTAAGTCAGAATCTTCTAATTCGAGCCATACCTTTATCAATTTTATTAACTCGTGAACATCAATATTACTATACTGTAATTTTTGCGTTAAAGTTAATTCAGAATATTTGTTTAGCCCCTCAAGCGGTGTGACTGGGTTTCCAAATTCGTCGAAAGCAAGACTGTATATTACTGTCGCATTAGGACATGAACTATGAAAGCCATTATAGTCAATCATCAAAGTTTTTACCCCGAAAACTGTTGGAATCGTAATGCCACCGCCTACCGCACCAATAAATTTACTCGATGCAGCGGCGCTAATCAATTCGAATCGTTTTCTTTGAGTCTTGGTAACGTTCCATTTAGTGTAAATTTTTTTATTTTGTGAAAAATAGTCTTTGTAGTCTTTTCGATTCAAATCACCAACAATTAAAACAGTAAAATTTGAAAACATCTCACTCTCAATAATGCTTTTAATGTCTTTTAAGTTGCGACTATTCCGAATCCAATTACTCCAATCTTGACTTTTAAGTCCCTTATATCGCACGTAAAAACAAATACGATTTTCAGTTCTAGACTCTGTGATAGAATTCAACCAAGCGATTTCAAAATTATTAACCTCAAGACTTTTATATTTATCATAAAATAGTGAATAATACCTTCGGTACCAATTATAAGTACTATTATCATCCCAATTTGTGTTTTCTTGCCCTAACTCTAGCCTTAAAAAATCCATATATTCAATTAGTTTTATTTGGTCACCCAAATTTTTTTTCAATATCAAAAGATATGTATTTATAAATTCAGGAAAAAAATAAAATAAAGGGAAGGGGATACTACAGTAATAAAAGCAACTTTTGGGCAAAATTTTTTGAACATAACTATTATGTCGTCTTGAATTTCCAAACCATAATAAACCGTAACCATCATTTTCTTTTTCTACACGGATATAATCACATGTGTTAATTGATATCCCAAATCCACCTGTACTTGAGACTATCACGGTAGTTAATGAATTTTGCTTTATCCATTCTCCTATTTTATTTTTGACGAGACTATAGTGCAAAACACAAATCGTTTGTACTACAAATTTACTGAGAACTTTAAAGTAAGGCAAATAGATTGAAAATATCCTATTAATTTTCAGCCTATCTCTCATTGTTTTATGATCTACTTTCAGTATTAGAAAATTACAATCTTACTTCTTAGTCTAGGATACAAATAGTATAATAGATTGAGAATTATAGCAAGAACTCTGTTTTCCTTAGGAATCACAACCTTTTTATATATCCATTTCACTTTGCCTTCATTGTATAGCTTAGGATTTTCATAAGAACGTTTCTGATCTATATTCTTTCTTTGTTCGATACTTTTACCTAAAAGTTTCTCAATTTCACTTGAATACCAGTTATCGGCCAAGACTCCACTCGATTTTTTCGCTATTTCATATGAATATGAGAATATAAACTCATATCTTTTTATTGTACTTCCAGCCTCCTTTACTTCAGTTCTACCATTAGCCGGAGATAGTATGTTTCGTTCTCCATAGTAAGTGACACAGTCCGTTATTATTAGTAAATCATTTTTTATATTAGGATAGACATATTCCTTAAGAATTATTTGGTCAAGGTAATACTTTTTTTGGTTTATTCCATTGGGATTTTTTCTTAAACCTTCATCAAAAATCAATCTATGAATTTTCGCAAAAGATCTACCCTTAGAAAAAAAAGCACCTGCACTGATTGGCCAAATACTTGTTATATAATCCCTAACCGTGCAGAATTCAAACTCTGTGTTGGTGTACTGCAAGATTATTTCTTTGTACCTATTTGTAAAAATTGAGTCAGCCTCGCCGATAATAATAATGTCATGATCTACATAGTCCACTAGGTGCTCTAAATCGTACCTCCATAGATAGGCTATTAGAGGATTCTTTTCTGGACTATGAAACTTTAAATAAATCCATTTTTGCGGTTCAGGATTCATAGAACTAATCTGCTTCCTTAATTCATCTAAATATGGATAGTTACTCTCTACGTGGATGACGACTTTTAATTTGTCAAAATTTTTTCTAATTGAAATTATTTGGACTAATAAGTGTAGTAAATACGTTTTATTATTTCCGAATAGAGAATAAGAAAATAGCATCTAATTAATCTTAAATATATTATTATTTTTGTACATTTTATTTCTTTGAATCATTTTTTTATTCCAATTTTATAAAATCCAAATAAAATTTTTTGGCTTACATGAAAAATCAAGGGTAGAAAGAATATTTCGAATATATTTGGTCTCCCTTTTAAAAGAAATATTTTTGAGAGTATTCTTACTTTTATTATTTTCCCTTCGGGCGTCATGTAAGAAAGATTTTTTCTAAAAATATTAACTATAATGTTATTTAGTATTAATCTTGCAAGTCTAAAGTCCAATAAGTCAGTGTACTCGTATGGGAATAATGCTACCCAATTACTGGGTAATATAAATTTATTTCCGGAATAGTTCGCCCATTCCTTTTCATCATTTTTATATTTAGGATTAATTTTTATAATTTGTGACTCCGGTATATCTAAACTCTCATATCTCTTACACAATTCATTTCCGACTTTTCTTCCAAATCTGATGACTGCAGGCCAAGGAATCGCCCCGCCAAGCATTATAGGGAAAAAGTAGGATTGGTAACCCAAATTTAAATAGTTTTTACTATGTAAATGCTCCGAATTTTGGAACCTAAAGTTAATTTTTTTAACTGTTTGTACTCTATAGAATCCCTGATCGGTTGCCCCATAGCCAGGTACAGGGAAAGCGCCAATTTTTTTGTCAAAAGTTTGTTCACGTTCACCAGCTAGACTCATTGTAACAAAATTCAAGAATAGATCTGAGTCAAATGCTTTAAGTAATTTATTTACCTCATTCGTTGGCCATTGAATTATTTGAAAATCATGTTGCATTAAGTGCACCCAATCGTAATTTTTGCGTATTGCATATTCTAAGGCTTCATTATAGGCGTCATATAATGAACCGACTTTGAAATTGGTATCGTCATTATTCTTTCTTCTTATAATTCGAATACGATGATTTCTTTCGAGTCTTCCCAACAATTTTTTCATTTCATATGTTCCGCTAGCGTTGTCTATGATTAAAACATC
>Ga0315909_10003723_pt1 | contig 18403 bp, 17 predicted proteins | sample LakEriMetagenome_11_FD_203527 | JGI IMG/M metagenome (GOLD analysis project Ga0315909, IMG submission 203527) | Freshwater fungal communities from buoy surface, Lake Erie, Ohio, United States - Buoy 2 MA125 | ecosystem: Environmental > Aquatic > Freshwater > Lake | place: USA: Lake Erie, Ohio... | reverse complement strand
CGCGGCGTCGTCTTCGGGCTCGGCGCACATGGGCAGGACACGCAGCAGTTCGAGGGCGACCGGATCGATCTCGGTGAATTCCCATCCTTCGTCGTTGCTTCGGATTTCCATGCTTTTAGCGGGCCTAGCGGGCCTTTGCGATGGTGGCGAGCAGCAGGTGGGAGTGGAGCTGCTGCACGTAGAATTCCGCCCGCTCGCGTGCGCCGCTCCACACGATGGAGCGGCCTTTTTGATGGACTTCGAGCATGTGGACCTCGGCCTTTTTCTGAGGAAATCCGAAGATCTTCATGAGGACTTTGGTGACGTAGTCCATGAGGTTGATTGGGTCGTTGTGGACGATGACATTCCACGGGATGTCGAGCGTCTCCTCGGTGCGCGTGTCCGTCTCAACGAGCACGTCGCCGCCGGTGGCGGCGAGTACGGACTTCATTCCTCGGATGCGCGGCATGTCGGTGAAAAAATCGGCCGGTGTCTCAGCACGTGCCCGGGGTGGCCGGCTTCAGAATGTCAATGCGATCGGCGGGGGTGCCGATGGCGATCTCGTCCGCCTCGATCTGCCGCGTGAAATCAATGATCGCGGGGAGCAATTGCTTCGTCTCCGCGCCGGCGGCGTGCTGGATCGTGAGCCCGAGGCACACGAGGTGCAGGCCCGCGGCGAGGATCAGGGCGATGAGGACCGGTTTCATGGGAGTGAGAAGCAGGACTACACAGCCTTCCGGCGCGTTTTGCACGGCAGATTTTTTTGGGAAAAATCTGCCGCCGCGAGGATGCGCCGCCAGATGCGATCCTGCACGCGGTGCATCTTCACGCGATCACGCGGCTCGATGTCATCGTGGCCGTTCAGGTGCAGCAGGCCGTGGATGATGTAGAGCGCCAGTTCCTCGATCATGCCGTGGCCGTGCTCGGCGGCGCAGCGCTTCGCGGTGTCCGCACTCACGACGATCTCGCCGTGATCAAAGGTGATGACGTCCGTCGCGCCGGGCATATTCATGAACTGCCGGTGGACGCGCGCGATCACCGTATCGCTCACCACGGCCACTTCCACGAGCGGGAATTTCGCCAGCGCATAGCGCGCGTCGCCGGAATTCCGCACGCATTCTGCGAGCGAAATCTCCGCGAGCTGCGTGAGCCGCCTCATGTCGAGGCGGATGCGGCGCTGCCGGTTGATGAGTGCGATTTGCACGATGCGAGAGTGCCACAGCGCGCGACGAACGCGAGCGCTCTCGGAAAAACGGCGGGTGACATTTTTCCGGAAACCCCGGAGCGCGGCGTCGCAGCCGGGCGGCCGGCTACTTTCTCAGCCGCAGCGACTCGGCCGTCTTTTTTGCGCCGGCCTGGTTTGCGGCATTGCCCTGCTCGGAGCAGCGGATGATGAGCACGAGGCCCTTGCCGTCCACGTTGTTCTCGCGTGCGAAATCCACGACGATGTCCACGGCTGCGCCGTTGAATTTCGCCGTATAGGTGACGACGCGCAGGCCCACGCCGTCGCGTATCACGTCGTGCTCCGTGCTCACTTCGGCGAGGTCGGTGAGGCCGGGGAAATGCGGCGCGAGATGCTTTGCCATCTTCGACTGCACGTCGTCCCACGGTCCGTCCGCGCCGTCGCCGGTCACAGTGGTGATGATGACGCGCGCACTGCCGTCCGGGCTCACGGAGGTCACGGTTTTTCCGTTCTGCGTGTTCGTCCATTCCTTCGGGAACTGCACGCCGATACCGCCGACGACCGGCGCGGCCGGGCCGGGAATTCCGACGGCCGGCGCAGCCGGCGCAGGCGCGGGCGCGGCTGGCGCACCGGCGGGCGGCGGGGCGACGGCGACATTCGGGCCGCCTGCGTACGGATGCTCGCCGATCATGTTGCCGGCGGGCTCGTAGTTCGCGACGAGGATCCGCATGCCCTTCGCATTTTTCGCCGCGCCGTAGCCGACGCGCTGCGTGCCGCGCCAGACCATCTGGGTGTAGTGGCCGACCTTCATGAAATTCCGGTCGTCAATCTTTTCGCCGCGGAAATCCTTTTTCTCCGCGAGCCACATGCGCGCGCCGGCATCCGGGCCGTCCGGCGGATGGAAGCCCGCGAGGTTCTCGCCGTATTTGCCATTCGGGCGGTGATCAAATTTCCCCGAGCGCGCGAGCTGGTCCGCCCACTCCTGTGCGTACGAGGCGAGCCTGGGATCCCACTGCAACGGGCCGACGCCGACCTCGGCGCGCGCGTTGTTGTGGACAGCCATGAACGCGGCCTGCTGATCTCCTAGGGCTGCTGCGGGCGCGGGCACGGGCTTGCCGGGCTGCCCTCGCTTTCCGACGACGGCTGGCTTCCCGATCACAGCCGGCGGCACGGCAGGCGCAATGGGAGCAACAGGCAGATCAATCGGCTTCTCCAAGCCCGCGGGCGGCGGGCCGTCGGGGATGACGTTCCCGAAGCGATCCACCCGCGGCCTGCCCGCGATCGCAAATGGCACGCCCGCGGGACGCAGGAGATTTTCGTTGCCGCCTTCCTTGCCGAGCGTCGTCCAAAAGACGCCGTCGAGCTTGTTCGCACCGGGCGAATACACGACGAGATTCGCATTTGCCACATCGCGGTCGTCGAACGCGACCACGAGTTCATTGCCGATCTTTTTTCCAAAGCCCGCGCGCTTCGTCTTCGTCCAGATCACGAGATAGGAATCGTTCGCCGCGGGCGCGATGCCGACCTTCTCGCCGCGCGAGGACATGTATTGTCCGTTCAGCCCGGCGGGGCCGGTGAGCGTCTCCGTGAATGCCGCGGGCACTCCTCCCTTGCTGACTGCGCCGACGCCCGCGAGCTTCCCGACCGCCATCTGGAAGACGAGGATGCCCGGCCCCGCGACGCCGCCGTAGCCGATGCAAAATTTCCCGCCGCGCTCGATTCCCACGCCGTCGTCACCACCGCCTTTTGCAAAATCCCAATGCACCTGCGCGGCCGTGCCCGCAGCCTTCACGGTGATGGCACCCGAGCCGTCCTCGATGTTCCACTTGCCGGAAAATTGCGCGACATTTCCCGCGAGCCCGGCACCGGCCTTGCCCTGCGCGGGTGCGGGCTGTTTGTCGTCGCCGAGCAGCGCGTCAATGATGCCCTTGGCGGTGTCGCCGACGGTCTTTTTCTTTGGTGCGGCGAATGAGCCCGCCGTCATCAGGGCGAGGACGGCCGCGGTGGTGGTGTGAATGCGGAATCGTTTCATGTCGGTCGGAGTCGTTGGTCGTTGTGAAGGATGTGCGGCTGCCCGCGAAGGCGGCGCGGCGCGAGGGCGGAAAATACTTTGTCATCTTGCAAGCCCGCTCTTGCGAATTTTTCGCTGCAATCCGCCGTGCAAACAAACACCGCGCTGGCAAAAACAAAGACCGCGGGCACAGTCCGATTTGACAGCCTATCCATGCGTTTTCTTCCTGCCGCCAGCCTCCTGATCGCCGTCGCCACCGCGCGTGCAGCCGAGAGCCAGAGCGACATCTTTTTCCGCGAAAAGGTGCAGCCGATCCTCACGCAGCACTGCTTCAAGTGCCACAGCCACGGCGAAAAGATGAAGGGTAATCTCCTCGTGGATTCGCGCGACGCGCTGATCACGGGCGGCGACACGGGACCGGCCATCGTCCCCGGTGATCCAGCGAAGAGCCTGCTCATCGAGGCGATCAACTACAAGAACACGGAACTCCAGATGCCGCCGAAGGGTGAGAAGCTGAAGGACGCGCAGATCGCCAAGCTCACGCAGTGGGTGAAGCTCGGCGCACCGTGGCCTGCGATGCCGGGCCAGAAGATGCAGTCGCGCCCGCGCGGAAAAATCTCGGACGCAGACCGGCAATGGTGGGCGTTCCGGCCCGTCGCAAAAGTCGAGCCGCCGGCGATCAGTGCCCAGTCCTCAGTGCTCATTGCTCAGAAAAACGGCACGTCGGGCGTTGAACAGTGGGCTCGGAGCACGAATCCGATCGACCGCTTCATCCTCGCAAAGCTCGACGCCGCGAAGCTCAGGCCAGCGCCGACAGCGCCGCGCGCCGCACTCATCCGCCGCGTTTATTTCGATCTCACGGGCCTGCCGCCGAAGCCCGAGGAAGCCGCGGCATTTGCAGCCGACATGTCGCCCGGCGCGTACAGGAAGCTCGTGGACCGGCTCCTCGCCAGCCCGCGCTACGGCGAGCACTGGGCGCGGCATTGGCTCGACCTCGTGCGCTACGCCGAGAGCGACGGCTTCCGCGCCGACGACTACCGCCCGAACGCGTGGCGCTACCGCGACTACGTCATCGCGAGCCTGAATTCCGACAAGCCCTACGACCGCTTCGTGCAGGAGCAGATCGCCGGCGACGAACTGTGGCCGGACACCCCCGACGCACGCATCGCCACCGGCTACCTCACGCTCGGCATCTACGAATACAACAACCGCGATGCCGCCGGCCAGTGGATGAACATGCTCAACGACATCACCGACACGACCGCCGATGTCTTCATGGGCATGGGCGTGCAATGCGCGCGCTGCCACGACCACAAGTTCGATCCCATCTTGCAGAAGGACTACTTCCGCCTCCAGGCGTTCTTCGCGCCGGTGCGCCTCTTTCAGGAGGCCGAGGTCGCATCGCCGGAGCAGCGCAAGTCGTACGACAAGAAATATTCCGCGTGGGCCGCAAAGACCGCGCAGATCCGAGAAAAAATCGCGCACATCGAGTATCCGATCCGCGCGCGTTCGGAAAAGGAGGCCGTGAAAAAATTCCCGCCGGAGACGCAGGCGCTCATCGCGAGGCCCGCTGCGGAACGCACACCGTACGAGCAGCAAATCGTGGATCTCGCGTGGCGGCAGGTGAGTTATGAATACCAGGACAAACGCTTCGACGCGCGCGTGAAGGAGCCCGCGAAAAGCCACCGCAACACGCTCCTCGCCGAGCTGAACAAATTCCGCGCGGACAAACCCGAGCCGTTGCCGCGCGCGCCGATCGCCACGGACGTCGGCCCCACAGCATCGCCCGTAGTCATTCCAAAAAAGAAGGCGCTCGGCGAAGTCGCGCCCGGCTTCCTCACCGTGCTCGACGAGGCCCCCGCAAAAATCGAGCCCCTGCAAAACAGCACGGGCCGCCGCAGCGCGCTCGCACGCTGGCTCACCCAGCCGGAGAATCCGCTCACCGCGCGCGTCATCGTGAACCGCGTGTGGCAATTCCACTTCGGCCACGGCCTCGCGGTCAATGCGAGCGACTTCGGCACGCTCGGCGAGAAGCCCTCGCACCCCGAGCTCCTCGACTGGCTTGCGCAGTGGTTCGTGGAAAATGGCTGGAGTCTCAAGAAGCTCAACCGCCTCATCGTCACCAGCGCGACCTACATGCAGTCCGCGACGAATCCCATCGCCGCGCAGGCGAAGCTCGCCGATCCCGAGAACCGCCTGCTCTGGCACATCCCCACGCGCCGCCTCGATGCCGAGCAAATCCGCGACGCCGTGCTCACCGTCACCGGCGAGATCACATCCGCCGACGGCGGCCCCGGCGCGGAGCCAGACCGCCACGTCCGCAGCATCTACACGAAATTCCGCCGCAACAACCGCGACCCGGTGCTCGAAGTCTTCGACGAGCCGGACGGATTCCTGAGCATGTCACGACGCAACACCACGACCACACCCACGCAGTCGCTGCTCATGATGAACAGCAAGTGGACGCTCGACCGCGCGAAGGCATTTGCCACGCGGCTGAAAAAGGAAAACTCCTCGGATGAAAGGGAGATCCTCACGGACGCATTCCGCCTCTGCCACAGCCACGATCCGAATGCCTCCACGCTCGACGCTGCGCTCAAGTTCCTCGACCAGCAGGCGAAGGAAATCGGCGGCGGCTCCGGCGACTCCGAGGCCGCAAGTTTCATCGCGGACAAGATGCAGACACGCGAAGGCCGCGCCGCGCAGCTCATGCCGGACTCGGGACAGGAGCGCCTCGTCATCCCGCACGACACCGCATTTCCCCGCGGCGATTTCACCATCGAGGCGTTTGTGAATGTGAAGTCCGTCTATCCCACCGGCGCGGTGCGCACGATCGCCTCGAAGTGGGACGGCAACAAGGGACACCCCGGCTGGTCGTTCGGCGTCACCGGCGCAGGCTCGCGCAACAAGCCGCAGACGCTCGTGCTCCAGCTCTGCGGCGACAAGCCGTGGAAGGCCACCGATCCCATCGAGCCGGTTTTTTCGGGCCTGCACATTGATATCGGCAAGCCCTACTTTATCGCCGTCACCGTGAACCTCGGCGACACGACCGAGAAGGGCATCACCTTTTACGCGAAGGATCTCACGAACGACGACGAGCCCATGCAGTCCGTGCAGATCGCGCACACCGTCGCCAGTGGCATCGCGAACGAGACGCCGCTCGTAATCGGCGGACTCGGCGCGGGAAATGGCAACCTCTTCGACGGACTGATTGACGACGTGCGCCTCTCCGACACCGCACTGAAAAACGAGGAACTGCTCTTCACCAGCCCCTCGCCCGGCGAGCACACGATGGGCTACTGGAAATTCGAGGCCGCGCCGACGCCGTACGCCGACAGCTCCGCCCACGGCCACGACATCACCGCCGAGAAGCAGAAGGGAAAAGTGAAAGACCCGCGGTTTGCCGCGCTAGTGGACTTCTGCCACATTCTTTTGAACTCAAACGAATTTCTCTACCTCGACTGAGCCATGGATAATTTCTCCTCATTTTGCGGACGCCGCGAACAGGCATTCACGCGTCGTGATTTCCTCGAGCGCGCCGGGGCCGGCTTCGGCGCACTCGCGCTGCTCGACTTGCTGAAAGGCAGCGCACTCGCCGCGCCGCAGTCCATCAATCCGCTCGCGCCGAAGAAGCCGCACTTCGCGCCCAAGGCGAAGAGCGTGATTTTCCTCTTCATGGAGGGCGGGCCGTCGCACATGGACACATTCGACCCGAAGCCGCTGCTCCAGGAACTCGCAGGCAAGCCCATTCCGCCGAGCTTCGGCCGCGTGATCACCGCGATGGGTGAATTCGATTCACCGATCCTCGCGTCGAAACGCCAGTGGGCACAGCACGGCAAGGGCGGTCTGTGGGTCAGCGACTGGCTCCCCCACATCGCCACGTGCGCCGACGACATCGCAGTCCTCCGCGGCTGCTGGGCCGACGGCATCAATCATTCCGCCGGCGTCTGCCAGATGAACACCGGCTCCATCCTCGCAGGCCGGCCTTCGCTCGGCGCGTGGACGAGCTACGGCCTCGGCAGTGAAAATCAGAACCTCCCCGCATTCGTCGTCATGCAGGACAACGCCTCATCCGTCGTGAACGGCCCGCGCAATTGGGGCGGCGGCTTCATGCCCGCCGTGTACCAGGGCACGCGCATCACCGCGAGCAGCGAGCCCATTCCAAACCTCAACACACCCGCCGGAATCAGCGACGCCCAGCAGCGCGGCAAGCTCGACTTTCTCAACACGCTCAACCGCGAGCACGCCGCCACGCGCCAGCTCCAGACCGAGCTCGACGCACGCATCGCCAGCTACGAACTCGCATTCCGAATGCAGGCCGAGGCACCCGAAGCCGTGGACATGACGCAGGAAAGCGACGAGACGAAAAAGCTCTACGGCATTGATGCAAAGGAGACCGCCGAGTTCGGAAAGATGTGCCTCCTCTCGCGCCGCCTCGTCGAGCGCGGCGTGCGCTTCGTGCAGCTCTACAGTGGCGCAGGCAGCAAGTGGGACGCTCACACCAAGATCGAGGCGAACCACAGCAAGCTCTGCCACGCGACCGACAAACCGATCGCCGGCCTGCTCAAAGATCTCAAGAGCCACGGCCTGCTCGATTCCACGCTCGTCATCTGGGGCGGCGAATTCGGCCGCACGCCGCAGAGCGAAAAAGGCGACGGACGAGACCACAACCCCACCGGCTTCACGATGTGGATGGCCGGAGGCGGAGTGCGCGGCGGCCAGACCATCGGCAGCACCGACGAAGTCGGCCTCCACGCCGTCGAGCAGCGCATGCACGTCCACGACATCCACGCCACGATCCTCTGGCTCATGGGCCTCGATAACATGGATCTCGTTTACAAATACAAAGGCCGCCCCGAGCGCCCCACACTGAACGAAGGCGGCCCTTACAAAAAAATCGCAGGCTGACTGGGGAGCGCCGCACATGGAGCGCCGCGCGTCCCCGCCAGCCACACGTTCACATCCAGCAGGTCAAAAGTCACCGAGCTGCTCCTTCGTCGGCTGGATCCTCACTCCCGGCGCGGAATGCGCCTGCGGAAAGAATCCGCTTGCCTTTCGCCGCACATTCCTATTTCACCGCGCGCAGTGGTAAGGCTTCTCCCACAAATGAACTCCACGGCTCCACGGCTCCACGGCTCCACGGCTCCACGGCTCCACGGCTCCACGGCTCCACGGCTCCACGGCTCCACGGCTCCACGGCTCCACGGCTCCACGGCTCCACGGCTAATAGGCGGAGACGGCTTCGGACGTAGCGCAGTCGCATCGCGGAACAACGGGGACGTTTTCTGGATTCATCGCAGCGCACCTTGCGGCGACTCACGGGCACGCCGGGATGACGGCAAGGCAAGCGGCGATCACCGCAGCGCACCCTTGGGCCATCGCCGGGCGCGGCTGGAGCTTCCCTCGCATACCCGTGAAGGATCGCAGGGTGCCCTTACGGCATCCCATCTCCGTGCAAGGCGCGCCCGACCTCGCCACCATCCAGCCCATCCTCGCCCCACGTCCCAAGGCAACGCCGTCCTCGTCGGCTGGGGCTGGCAGGGCAACAGTGCCTTCCTCGACTTGCTCGAAATCCAGGTGGATCGCGGCGACGGCAAAGGCTGGGTCTTCCTCACCTACGACACCACGCCGAACTACACCGACACCCTTCCCCTCCCCGCCACGCCGACAAAATGGAAATACCGCGCCATCTACCGCGTCGGCGACGCGCAGGTGGGCATCTGGAGCAGCACGCAGGAGATCACGGTGGGCGGGTAGAAGCCAGGCGACATAAATACTAACCGAATTAGACTCACACTCCTGAAATTCGCATCAATCCAGCAAGCCACCACTATGCCACTACCCAAACCGCCAAAATCCTTACATGATGAACGCTTCTTCGGAAGCTGTGCGTTCGCGCGCAACAATCAAGGGACGGTAGCCGTCCCAGAAGGTAATCAAGCTCTAAATATCTTACTTTCGTTTAGTGAGACACTTAAGCTAAAATTGGCCCTTGAGGAGGGGCTTCTGAAGCTTAATCGGTACAATAAGAACACAATGGAAGGAAGGCGATGCGCGCTTAAGATTACGATTCAATTCGGCAATGAACGCATCCTTGTAAATGAGGATAAGCTTCCACAGCAGCGCCCAAAATGATCACCGGAGAGTCCGCCGAATTGATGAAAGTTACACTTTACTAACAAGCAGTCATTAGGCTGAAAAACGTTCCCGTCTCTACGGGCATTGCCTAACATTTACATGATTTCACTCCGAATGGAGGGAAAGCCGACAAACAACCCAACAAAAACACCAAACCAAACAATGAAAACACAACAGACACCAGCAACCCTGTGCGATACACCGTCCGCGTCGGAGTTTCCGCTTCCAGCCTACGACTGGAACAAGCAAACTCGTCACGATACTATCGTGGCCGGGAAGCATACATTCAACTCCGTCCAGACATTTGATAGTCAGGGAAAGCCGAAAGACACCACAAACGATAATAACGATTGATGCTGCTGCGGAGCCGGGGTGGACAGCCGCCCCGGCTTCCTTCCACATTATCAAAAATGCTCCTAATCCTGACCAACAGCATAGACGGCACTTCCGATGAAATTGTCCGGCGGGTTGGAGCGGCGCGCGCTTTTCGTTTCAATGTGGACCTCTGGCAAGACTATCAAATCGAAGTCACCGGTGAAGGCTTCGCACTCTCTGATCCATCCGGTCGTCATGTGCATAGTCACCAAATCGAAGCCTGTTACGTGCGGAAACCTACTTTTGACGATCCTCTCTCCATCCCGGAGGGCGGCTGCCTAGAAGCGTGGCAGCGCAGCCAGATCAGTTACCTTTGCCAGGAGCTTTACAACATCTGCAAACGCAGCGGTAAAATTCGGCTCGTCGAAAAAGGTGCCCAACAAAGGTTCGGAAAATTCTCACAAATGCAGGTCGCCGCCAATTATTTTTCGGTTCCTTCTTGGCGTTTTACAAAGGGATCGGTCTCTCCTCACTTTGATCGTCCCACAATAGCGAAAACCCTCGTCGCCGATTTCGTCGAGAATTACCGGGTTTTTTTTACGACACGCGTCGAGTCCGGAACCCTTGATCCTCAATATCCTTGGTTCTTGCAGGATGAGGTGGACGCTGATTTCGATCTGACCGTAGTTTACGTCGCCGGGCGATCATTCGCATTTACCCTTGATCGAAATTCTTTCGATGGCGTTGACTGGCGAAAGCAAATCAACAAAACGGATTTGCCGTGGATACGATACAAAATTAGCCAGGACTTCGATGAGCGCATCCGACGATTTATGACCGAAGCTCAGCTTGAGTTTGGCAGATTAGATTTTCTATTGGCGGACGGCATCGAATACTTTCTCGAAGTAAATCCGAATGGACAGTGGGCTTGGTTGGACATGGAAGGAAAGGAAGGGGTTTTCGATGCCGTAATTGCAGAACTCACAAAGAACTGGACTGAACAGCACTGTGAGTCAATTCACAGATCTTCCTGCGTCTGAAGATGAACCGGCCCGTAGGGCGACGGACATGAGCACAACAGGGCGCGCCTACTTCACCTGCACCGTCCTGCCGGTCTTCGCGGCTTCGTAGATCGCGCAGATGACGGCGACGGCGTTGCGGGCGTCGCTGCCGGGGACGGCGGCTGGCGCTTTTCGCGAATGGCGTTGCAGCGGCGGAGTGCTTGCGAAGCGCAGGAGTTCCGGCATCTTCGCGGGCATGAGCACGCTCGCTGAGATCGAAGCCGCCATCGAACAACTGCCGCCGGAGCAATGGGTGGAAATCCGCCGTTGGCTGGAAAGCCATGCACCAAAGGCCGCGTCCGCCCCGCGTGTGGATTGGACGGGAAGCCATGCGGTGACACGGCAACGCCGCGCCGAAACACGGCTCGACGCGGGGGTGGTGATGGAAGCCCTCGCGGCAGTGCGGGATTAACGGTGTCTTCCGGTGATTTTTGCCGACACCAGCTTCCTCCTTTCGCTGGAAGGAAACGACTCTAACAGCCCGGTGGCGACGGCCCATGCGAAGACATTGAGCGAGCCGGTGCGAGTCACGCCGCTGAACCGGCTGGAGTTTGAGAACGCCATCCGCCTGCTGCTTTTCCGCAGAATGCTGCCGGAAGCGTAAGCCGCCGCGACACTGGCCGCATTCGCCGGGGATGAGGAGACAGGGCGCATTGTGGAGATTGCATGCGACTGGACGGGGGTGATCCGCGAAGCGATGCGGCTGAGCCGGACAAGGGCGGCGCAGGAAGGCCACCGGGTGCTGGACATTCTGCACGTTGCTGCCGCGTTGAAATCGGGCGCGACGGACTTTCTGAGTTTCGACGGGCGTCAACGCACATTCGCGGCGGCGGAGGGACTGACAGTCGGGCCGTGAAGCAGACGGACGAACACCGGTGAGCAGTCACACACTGACGAACGCGACGGAGCATCGCGTCCGCACTCCTGCTTCACCTGCACCGTCCTGCCGGTCTTCGCGGTTTCGTAGATCGCGCAGATGACGGCGACGGCGTTGCGCGCATCGCTGCCGGGGACGGCGGGCTGGCGCTTTTCGCGGATGGCGTTGCAGCGGCGGAGCGCTTGCGAAGCGCAGGAGTTTCGGCATCTTCGCGGGCATGAGCACGCTCGCTGAGATCGAAAATGCCGTGGAGACCCTGCCGCGTCCCGAACAGGAGACGCTGTGGCAGCATTTGTCGCAGCGCCTTTTTGCGCCTGCGGGCGTAGCGGAGCCACGGCAGGTGGCACCGAATCTGTGGACGGGAGCGCGTGAGCGGTTGCGGCGGATTTGGGGCGACCAGGTGCTCAGTGAGGGCGAGGTCGCCGCGATGCGCGACTATGAGGACGGCGAGTGAAGGCATTCCCGGACACAAGCTTTCTCTGCGCACTCTACCGGCAGCAGGTGAATTCCGAGCGTGCGCGATTCGCGGCCGGAAAGGTGTGGCTGTAGGTGCCCTCGAAGTAGATCGTGCGCCCGCCGTCCTCGTCGAAGAACGCGTGCTGTGCGGGATTGTAGAACGAGTATCTGTTGTGCGTGACGATCTTCACCGCGCGCTTCCACGGGCCGGTCGGCGACTCGCTCTCCGCATACCACACCTCGCCGAGGAAGGACGGCTTGCCGAACTGCTGCACGGCGATGAGCACTCAGCGCTTGCGGAATTCATTCCAGCACACGCTTCCTCTGCGTCTCCGCGTCTCTGCGTTTTAAAAATATGGAACGCTGCTTCAGAGTTTTTCAACGATGCGCGCCACGTTCACGTGCTGCTCGACGAGGCTCTGGATGCGCTGGATTTTTTCGTTGTCTCCGGGGAGCGTCTTCACGGTCATCGAGTGCAGCGTGCTGGCGATGCTGTAGCTGTCGAGCGGCGAGGTGATGACGGGGATGTCGCTTTCGTGAAGCAGCTTCATCACGCTCTCGTGCGGCAGGTGGCCGGAACTCAGCACAAGGCCGCAGATTCCGCGCGGATGCCTGCCTGTGTGCGACAGCGCGGCGAGCACCACGTCATCGCGATCACCGGGCGTGATGAGCAGCGTACCAGTGCGGAAAAGCGTGAGCAGGTGGCCCGTGGCCATGTCGCCGATGAGCATGTGCCGCACGAGGCGGCGCGAGCTGGTGCGCGCATTGATGAACTCGCCCTTCACGGCCTTGCACACCTGCCCGAGCGTCGGCTGGCCGAGCAGCGGGTCGGCGGGAATGGCGCCGAGCAGCTCGATGCCGAGGCGCTCGAATCCGCGACGTGCGAAATCAACGACGTGATCATATTTTTCGGGGTGTACCTTGTTCATGATCACGCCGATCACCTCGACACCCTGCTCCGTGAAAAGCGCGCGGTTCAGCGCGATCTCATCAATCGGCCGCCCGATGCCGCCCTGTGTGACGAGGATCGCCTTGCTGCCGAGCAGATGCGCGACGCGCGCATTCGAGAGATCGAAGACGGAGCCGACTCCCGCGTGGCCCGTGCCCTCGATGATGACGAAGTCCTTCTCCCACGCAGCGCGGTCGAACGAATTCTGGATGCGCCGCACGAGGATGTCGGTGTTCGCCTGCTGAATGAATTTGCGCGTGAAGTCCGGCTCGACCGCGATGGGGCTGATGGCGTCGAGCGGCGAGCCGATGCCGTAGGTCTGGTCAATGAGCACCGTGTCTTCGTCAATCTTATGCCCGTCCACTTCCACGAAACGCTGGCCGACGGGCTTGATGAATCCGATGCGGCCTTCCGTCTTGCGCAGCGCGCCGAAGATCCCGAGCGAGATCGTCGTCTTGCCGTCGTTCTGCTGCGTGGCGGCGATGAAGAGCCTCTTGGTGATCCGGTTCATCGTCCGACTCCTCAGCCCGCGACGCGCTCGGGATAAAGCTCACGATATTGAATCGCAAGCAGGCCGGCGGTCGCGGCCACGCCGAGGATTTCGTCATCCGTCGCTCCGCGCGAAAGATCCACGCAAGGCCGCGAGAGGCCGAGCAGGAACTGGCCATACACGTCCGCGCCCGCGAGGTGCTTCACGAGTTTCGACGCAATGTTTGCGCTGTTGAGGTCAGGGAAAATGAGGACATTCGCCTTGCCTGCGACGAGGCTGTCGTGGGCCTTGATCGCGGCGAGGCCGGGCACGATCGCGGTGTCCGCCTGCATCTCCCCATCAATCTCCATCTCCAGCCCCGCTTTGTGCGCTCGCTGTCTCGCGAGCCCGGTGGCGGCGGCCATTTTTTGCACCGCAGGAATCTGCGAGGCGCCCTTGTTCGAGAAGCTGAGGAATGCGACGCGCGGCTTGTTGCCCGTGAGCTGCCGGCAGATCTTGCCGGTCTCGATCGCGATATTCGCGAGCTGATCCACAGTGGGCTCGGGGATGACCGCGCAGTCCGCGAAGAAAATCACGCCGCGCTCGCCGTAGCGCTTGTTGCTCAGGTCGAGCATCTGGCAGCTCGAAATCGTCGAAATGCCCGGCAGCGGCTGGATGAGCTGAATGAGCGGGCGCAGCGTGCTCGCGGGCGTGAGCCCCGCGCCGACCACGAGGGCGTCCACGAGGTTGTACTGCACCATCATCGCGGCGAAATAGTTCGGCTGCGAAAGGATCTCGCGCGCCTGCTTCGATCCCATGTCGCGGTAGCGCTTCAGCTTTTCGAGCCGTGGGATGAAGGCCTCCATTTCCGAAGACTTCGCGGGATCCACGATGCCGATGTGTTCGAGATTCACCCTCGCCGATTTTGCCACCTTTTCGACGACGTCGCGCTGCCCGAGCAGCACCGGCGTGCCGAGGCCGAGCTTCGCAAACCGGCCCGCGGCCCGCACGACCGCAGGCTCCGCACCCTCGGGGAAAACGACCCGTTTCGGGTGTCGTTTCAGATTTTCATAAACCGTCTCGATAAGCCGCAACATGGCGCGGACTTTCGTGCCCGGTGCCCATCGTGACGAGTGAATTTTGTGTGGCTTTTTCTGCCGCGCCGAGCGCCAACATCCGCGGTGCCCGCAAACATTTTCGCATCGCTCGCCGACTACCACACGCACACGCCGCTCTGCCGCCACGCGGAAGGCTGGCCCGTGGACTACGCGCGCGCGGCCGTGGAGCGCGGGCTCGGCGAACTCGGCTTCGCGGATCACAATCCGATGCCGGAGCAATTCGACGACTGGCGGATGCTGCGCGAGGAACTGCCGCGCTACATCGAGGCCGTGGAGGAGGCTCGCGCGCTATTTCCGAAGCTCAACATCAAGCTCGGGCTCGAGTGTGATTTCATCCCCGGCCATGAGTGGTGGATCGAGGAACTCGCGGGCATGGCGGACTGGGACTACCTCATCGGCAGCGTGCATTACCTGCGGCAGGGCTGGGAGGTGGACCACCCGCAATACATCGCGCGGCACAAGGGCCACGCGGAGGAAATCTGGCGCGACTACTGGGACCTCTACGTTCAGTGCATCCGCAGCGGGCTCTTCGATTTTGTCGCGCATCCGGACTTGCCGAAAAAATTTGGCATCACTCCGCCGGGCGATCTGCGCCGGTACTACAATCCCGCGGTTGTTGCGCTCGCCGAGACAGGCACGCCATTCGAGATCAACACCGCAGGCCTGCGCCGCGACTGCCGCGAGATGTATCCCGCACGCGGCTTCGTCGAACTCGCACACGCCGCGGGCGTGCCGCTGCTGATCAGTTCCGACGCACACACGCCCGGCGATGTCGGCGCAAATTTCGAGGAGGCCGCCGCGCTCGCGAAGGATTGCGGCTACACGCACACGCTGCGGTTTGCGAAGCGCAAGTCGTCGTCCGTGCCGCTCGCATGAGGCTCGTCGCACGGAAATTCACGTTCGAGTTCCCGCGCCCGGCGCTCGTGATGGGCATCGTGAATCTCGTCGCGGATTCGTTTTCCGGCGACGGCATCACGGAGATTGACGCCGCGCTCGCACACGCACGCGAACTCGTCGCCCAGGGCGCGGACATCGTGGACATCGGCGCGGAGAGCGCGCGTACGAACCGCAGCGCGATCTCGCCTGAAGAGGAAGCGGCGCAGCTCGTGCGGTTCATCGAGCGCTGGGATGAGATCCAAAATCCAAAATCCAAAATCCAAAATCCGATCCTCTCGATCAACACTTGGCGGCCCGAAGTCGCGCGCGTCGCGCTCGCAGCGGGCGGGGACATGCTCAACGACATCGGCGGACTGCCGACGGATGAGAACGCGCGCATCTGCGCCGAGACCGGCGCGGCGCTGCTGATCATGCACACCGTCGGCACGCCGAAGGTCCCGCACACGCACGTCGGCTATGCCGACGTGATGCGCAGCCTCGACGATTTCTTCGCGGAGAAAATCGCGCTCGCCGAAAGCGCCGGAGTCCCGCGCGATGCGATCGTGCTCGACCCAGGGATCGATTTTGCAAAACAGCGCGACGACAACCTGCGCATCTTCCGCGAGCTGGATCGCCTTCACCTCTTCCAGCGCCCGATCCTCCTGCCCGTCTCGCGCAAGACGGTGGTCGGTGAAGTGCTCGACCTCCCACCAGCGGAGCGTGACGCAGGCACCGTCGCGTGCATCACCTCGGGCTTCCTGCGCGGGGCGCAGATTTTCCGCGTCCACAATGTGCGCGCCGCCGTGCAGTCGCTGCGGATGCTCGAAGCGGTGGAAAATCAAAGCGCCGCTGATCCGAAGACCAGCGGCGCTTGAAATGACTTTACCAGTCGGCAGCTATCAGAGCTGGCGGCAGAACTCCTCGAAACGGTCGAGGCCCTTCTTAATGATGTCGAGGCTCGTCGCGTAGCTCAGTCGCACGGTGCGGTCGTCGCCAAATGCAACGCCCGGCACGACTGCGACGTGATGCTTGCTCAGCAGGCGATCCGCGAAGTTCGTCGAACTGAGGCCGAGTCCGCTGATGTTCGCGAGGACGTAGAACGCGCCCTGCGGCACGACGACGCTCACGCGGTTGATCTTCTGGAGACGGTCCACCATGTACTGGCGGCGGATGTCGAATTCGTCGCGCATGTCCGACACGGGCTGCTGATCGCCCTTGAGCGCGGCGAGCGCGCCCTTTTGCGCGAAGCTCGTGCAGCCGCTCGTCGAGTGGCTCTGGATGGCGTCAATCGCCTTCGCGATTTGCTCCGGCGCGCCGAGGTAGCCGATCCGCCAGCCGGTCATCGCGTAACTCTTGCTGAAGCCGTTAATCGTGATCGTGAGGTTGTAGAGCTCCTTGCTCAGGGACGCGATGGAGACGTGCTTCACGTCGTCGTAGGTGAGTTTCTCGTAGATTTCATCGCTGAGGATCAGGATGTCTTCGCCGAGCGCGACGTCACCGATGGCGCGCAGTTCGTCCTCGGTGTACACCGCGCCGGTCGGGTTGCCGGGCGAATTGATGATGACCATCTTCGTGCGGGGCGACATGGCGTCCTCGAATTCTTCCGCGGTCATCTTCCAGCCGTTCGATTCCTTCGTGGAGACGATCACCGGCTCTCCGCCCGCGAGGCGCACCATCTCGGGATAGCTCAGCCAATACGGAGCGGGGATGATCACTTCATCGCCGGGGCCGACGCACGCGAGGATCGCGTTCAGGCACGAGTGCTTCGCGCCATTGCTCACGACAATCTGGTTCGCCGAATATTCAATGTGATTGTCCGCCTTGAACTTCTCGCTGATCGCCTGGCGCAGTTCGGGGATGCCGCTTGACGGCGTGTATTTTGTGAAGCCTGCGGTGAGCGCGGCGGCGCACGCCTGCTTGATGTGGTCGGGCGTGTCGAAGTCAGGCTCCCCTGCTCCGAAGCTGCACACATCAATGCCCTCGGCGCGCATCGCCTTGGCTTTGCTGTCGATGGACAGCGTGAGTGACGGAGTGAGGATGGTGGCGCGTTCGGCGAGTTCCATGGTTTGTGTTTTCAGTTTGTCGGGTTTCGTTTGAGGTTGGTCGGCCTGCTACTGCGCAAGCCAGTTCTCGATCAGGGTTCGGAAATTATTCTCCTGGATGCGGATGATGCCCATCTCGCGCTGTGCATTCTCCGGCGCGTCCGAGGCGTGCGCGGCGTTGACCATGATGGTCTGGCCAAATTCCTTGCGAATCGTGCCGACGGGAGCCTTCGACGGATCGGTCGGCCCAAGGACCTCGCGGATTTTCCGCACCGCGTCCTCGCCCTGATAGACGAGCGCGAGGCACTTCTCGGTGCCGGGCTGGCTGCGCAGGTCAGCAGGGCACTCGCTCGGACGGCGTCCGCTCATGAATGCCACGATGTCCTCCCAATTTTCGCGGCCCATCTGCGGCCCGAGCAGGTCGCCCAGCGCGGCCTTCGTCTCCGGGGAAAAGGTGATCTCAAACTGCGGTTCGAGCGCCTTCGCGGCGATGTCGGCAGCGCGGCCACGCAGCTTGTCCTGAAGCACGGCGAGCACGGGGCCATAGAATTCCTCGGCCTGCGCGACGCTCATGTGCAGCACATTGCACGCGACGATGTACAGGCCCGTGCGGCTGAACGTGTCAATCACGCCGCCGGGTCGTGCATTCGGAAAACGGAAGTTGTCCGGCTTGATGAGCACGAGCGTCTTCTGGACGTTCGCGGTCGGCGGAAATTCGATCGCCTTGTCCAGCACGCCACCATCGGAGTCGGAATACTGCGCCCAAAGCTTGAGGTCCGCACGCGCGCTCGCGGCATCCGGCGCGGTGAGCACCGCCGGCTCGAAGTAAACCACGCGCCCGTCCTTGTCCGTGATGAAGTCGCCGAACGTGTCGCGAATCGTCTCGCCCGAGGTGCGCTCATTCAGGATGTGCCCCACGCCCTCGCGCA
>Ga0315909_10003719_pt1 | contig 18417 bp, 47 predicted proteins | sample LakEriMetagenome_11_FD_203527 | JGI IMG/M metagenome (GOLD analysis project Ga0315909, IMG submission 203527) | Freshwater fungal communities from buoy surface, Lake Erie, Ohio, United States - Buoy 2 MA125 | ecosystem: Environmental > Aquatic > Freshwater > Lake | place: USA: Lake Erie, Ohio... | reverse complement strand
TCTTTTTCATTAACATTCTCCATAACTATCGCCATAATTAGCTTCACATGCCACAGGTAGTCCGGTTGCCCAATGAGGAGGCGTAGACATAACGTCCGTGATATAGAGGAGAGAGGTCTCTACATCAACGCTTGGTACAACACAGACTACTGCGTCATGAACGGTTAAAACAGGTCTATATTTATTATTAATCTCTAGCATCTGTTGACCCACAATGATACGGGCTAATGCTTGAATTACATTTTCTACTACAGATCCACCCCAAATGCTATTTAAACCTTGTCTAGACTTGTAAACAAATTTAGACTTGGATTCTGAAGTATCCCATGTAAGACCTGGATAATGTATGTATAAACCGTTTGGTAATTGTATGCCTTTCGGTGTCACAAGTAAAGCTTTAGTCGGACCTAAGTGATAGGGCTCTTTACCCTTTGGCCAGTTAGCTATATCTTGTAGTGCATTATCACAAGCACCCCATAACTGAATAACCTTATCATTAACTTCTCGATACACACCTACGAGTCTTTTGCATTCTTGATCATCAAACTCTACACCGGCTGCAAGCTTGAGTGTGCTTTGTAGTTTCGCCCAACCTGTGCCATAACCTAGTCCTAGAATACAAGTCTTACCTACTGCACGTTCTGTCTTATCTTCTTTAGTAATAGTTCTACCGTAGACTTTAGATGCGAACTCACAATAAACATCGCGACCTTCTGCATACCAACTTAATACATCGTTCTGTCCTGCTACCCAAACTAAAACCCTGGCTTCGATTTGCGACGAATCGCAGTTGATAACCTGATGTCCTTGTGGGGCAATGACCGCGTTCTTGAGTGCTTTCTTTTTCTTATCTCTTGCGGGTAAGTTTTGGAAGTTAACCTTGTCTGAACCTGCCCATCGTCCTGTATGAGCACCGTAGTATTTAAGTGGGATAGGTAGTTTACCTTTGTTACGTGCGCCTATACCAAGGAACCTTTCAATACGAGATTCTTCTATGGTACTTTTAGTACCCAACCTCACGCGACAAAGTTCTTGAATGAATGGATCTTCGTGATCGCATAAATCTAAAAAGCCTTGGTCACCCTTCGCTAATGCAAATGTTTCTTTGCCTGTTGCTGGGCTTATCTTTGTGGGGACTTTAACTCCAAACTCTTGTAGTATCTCAGCGAATTGTTTATTACTTGCTAACTTGGCTCTGACGCACTCTTCTGTATCGCACTCTAACTTAGCCATGAGTCCTTGTAATAACTGAGACTTTTCTTGTTGGACTTCTTCTAACCTAGCTTGTAAGAGGGCATCATCTAATTCAAGTGTAGGCTCGGTGTACATGCGCAAGGTCATGTCAATCAGTTTTATTTCTTCTTCCGGAAAGTTTGGTGCTAGGACTTCAAACAGTTTATACGTGAGTTCAACGTCGTTCTTGCAATACTCACCATATTGTAATAGGTCTGACTCGGTAAAATGTTCTAACCTTTTGCCTTTGGCTTGGATAACTTCGGTGCCTTTAGCGCCAAGAGAATATTTCTCAACGAGGAAAGCCAAGCTTCCACCCACGTCAACGCCGTTAATAGCACGAGCCATAGACAAAGTGTCAAGATATAAACTAGGAATAACACCATACCTAAAAGACAGAATGCCACCGTCGAACTGAGTATTGTGACAGAGTAAGGCAGAGTCTTTCCAATTGATCTTATCAAGCTCTTGTTTGACTTGGTCACCTGTGTACCAATACGTTTCACCTTCGTTGATTTTAATACCGACGCCGATGACTTGGAATCTTTCATCTCTTATATACTCCTCAGTTGTGAGGCCCGATAAACTAAACCCCGTATCATAAAAAGTCTCCATGTCAAGTGTTACTAATTGCATATATATGTTTCATTCCTAATAATTAAACTGATAGCTCTTTGAGATACATTAAACTCTTTTGCTAATGGGATTTGCATTTCCCCTGCCTTATATCTTTCTCGTATTTCTTTTACTTGTGCATTTGTAAGTTTTGCATTCGTATGATTTTCACCTTTGGGTTGAGTGCGTCTTATTTTTTTGTATGCGTCTAATTGATTATCTGTATATGAACCTAAAAATAAATGTTTTGGGTTACAACACTTTCTATTATCGCACTTGTGTAATACATGAGTTTTATCTCTACTTGATTTGGGAGCTTCCATTTTATCTACCATACCCTCTAAATAAGCTGCGACCCTATGCGCTACATATGTTTTTCCGTCCCACGCTACAGTACCATATCCTGTATTATTGCAAGACTTTTGCCATTCCCAACACGACTTAGTTTTTTTAACTTTAGCCCAAAAAGATTCTCTTGTTTGTTTTCTAGCCATTTCTAGATTCCTAAAAGGTTTTAATAATCCAGAGTATAACAAAGAAAAAATAGCTTCGCAAGCTTTAAATTTGGTGCGAGCTACGACCTCAATCGATGAAAGCAATCGTTATCTTAACCTACACCCTCGCACAGTGTAAGAGCATCTTATCAACTCCGACCACGCCCAAGATAAGATTCAGTGCGTGGAAGATTATATAGGCAGGTGCGGTATCCGTGTGCGTTTTAAGCAGACTCCCATGCTCCTTTTACTTTCCTTACCTACAAATTCTTGCTATCTTATGCAAACGACAGATAGCGGTGCCGTATTTGTCTTTAACCAAGGCTACCAAACCTGGTTAATCTACTTGCATTGTAGAACTTTATGGTGGGTTACTCGCGGTTAATATATAGCAAAATACCATCACGAATTTAACATATAAAAAGTGCTTTCGCCCATAATCTTGCTATCTTATGCAAACGACAGATAGCGGTGCCGTTTTACAAGGGACAATAGTAAACCTGGGCAGGAACCTATTGTCATACATTTGCATTATGTAGTTTTTGGTGGGCTACTCGCGGGTATCAAATTAAACAGAGTTTATAAAAGTGCTTTCGCCCATTAACTTTATAGTATCGATAATGCTATCAGAGCTAGAGCAAAAATACAAGCCATGATTCTCTGATTTCTTATTTCTATTTTGTCCATGTCATCTCGTTTATATTGTGCACCCCATGCCTCATAAGATGAACGTGGTGTAGGTTTATCAACGGAGTCAGGTTGAAAAAATCTCCATCCTTTTTTTGCGTTTTTAGCAAATATTTTCATTTGCCATGCTTCAAATTCTTTTATAGCTTGTCTTGCGGTTGGATCAAAGTTATTTAAATTTGCGTTTTGCACAAAAGTTCTCCTTTTATTTTGCGTATTTTTCAAATTCGTTCCGGCATTCAATCGAACACCAACGTCTGTCATCCTTAATCGGTTCTTCACACCATATACACTTCCCTGTCTGATTAGAAGGTTTTTTGATTTGATCATGTGCGTTCCTTATCCCAACATCAATTGCATGTTGCATTAAATCATTAGCTACATCTACTTCATCATTCATTTGTGCCTTCTTGCTTTTCTTGAATTAACTCTGGACGTCATATAAATAGGCACTTGAATTGCATCTTTCTTTTTTAGTTTATAGAATAAATGTTTAGTAATTCCAAAATAATTTAGCACATCTTGTCTCACCAACGGTTTCTTTTCTTCAAAATATTTGTTGATTTTTTTAGCAAGTTCTGCTTCTTCAGAAGTTAGTTGTCTTTCTTGTTCTAATTTAAAATGGTGCTGGACCGTATAATTTAGTAAATTCATCATAATCAAATTCCTTTATTATTTCCTTTGCTAGTTTTACTACCTTAACATGTGGGTTGTTATCTGTAAACCACTTTGCTTCCTTGACAGACCATCGATGTTTGCGTATGACCTCACCCTCATCGTCCACTACTGCATAACTAAACGGTATCACTTTAATATATTCCAACAGATTTTAAGTTTGTCAATGAAGGATAGTTTATGTGTATGTTGTATCATAAAGTCTTCTAATATTTTTATAAACCCTGCTTCCATAAGCAACCGTTTACCTTCATCATTAGCATCTATTAATACATCACAACTACCATCTTTTCTATTTCTAATTCTATTTAGTTTTAAATGTGCTTTCATTGGTATCTCCTATCTCCGTCAATACTAAAATTAGGGTTAGCTTCTATATTAAATCTTGGGTCTGCATCTATATTAAATCTTGGATCTGCATTTGGATTAAATCTTGGATCTGCATTCATGTTAAATCTTGGGTCTGCCTCTATATTAAATCGAGAATCACCGTATATGTTTCCACCTTCTGAGTTAAGCCATCTACCCTTGTCATCTCTAAACATTCTTGGTTCTGATTGCACATGAGTCGAACATAAAATCAATAGCCCAGCTAATAACTTTTTCATTTCGTTTCCTCTTTTTGTTGTGTTTGTTCTGCGGGTTTATCTAATCCAAAATCTCGTTTGAGATCATCTTTATAAACACCTATCCATAACGCTATATACATTGCTGTTAAAATTGCGATCGCATCCATATTAAAAAGTCCTTTGCTCAAAACATTCAAGGTGTGACTTCACAAACATATTCGTTCTAACTTCTTCGTAGAGTTCACCTTGTATACATTTAAGATTCATTTTGTATTTCTTTTGTGTATTGTTATACATGGTTGTGCTGACACCCATAATGAATCCTACTACTAACCATAATAATGCTATCCATTTATTCATCATACTCTCCTTGTATATTGTCTATATATTCTACACATTTTATTGCCTTGTATCACGTTATATAAATTACATCTTACAATAGGTTTGTTTTGTGTTATGAGATACTGTTCTCCTACTACTTGAACTCCCGCTTGTGTAGCTACACTTGTGGCAACAGATACGCACCCACTACTAAAGACCATTGTAAGCATCAACAAGACGTTTTGTAGCCTCACGATAACTTTTAACTCCTGTAATTTTTTCAGCATTAGCTTCGTCCTTATATAAAGGCGTGATTGTTATGTAATGTTTCTTGGTGGGTAAGTCTCTTATCCACGATAATTCTTTCGGGCGGAATTGTGTAATCGATGACCATACAAGATCACCATTGATATTAAATTCCTCTGTTGCCCATGCATATGGTTGTTTAGGGGTTTCTTGCATATTTACTTCCGCCTTGTTTATAAAATATTAAGTTTGACCATTTTACTACAGGTTGCAATCCTGTCCATGATCTCGGTTTCTTTATTGTTGTGTCATGAAAGTGAGTCGCTCCATAACTATAATCTACTTCTAATCTATGTAATACTTTGAATGCGATGTCTTTATATTCCTGTCGGATTACCGACGGCGGTTTAACTAATCCATACCAACTAAATTGTGCGGGACGTTTCATCTCACTACATACATTCTTATGTTCAAACTCAGCTCTACGCATTAAAACATAGCCCACTGCGATTTGCGCTTCGCGTGGTTGGTGAGCAGACTCCATGTAAATGGTTGTGGCTAAGCACATCAATGCTTGATCTAGCATATGACCTCCTTCTTCTTAGGGAACAGGTATCAGTTCTTCTTTTGGCTTCGGGCTTCTTTGATGAGGCGGTCGAGATACCATTCAGCTTTGTATAGATCTTCGATGCCGTTTTTAAATTTCCATCGCCAGACGTATTTAATAATGTTGGCAGTGCATACCGCCTCAATACCTAATAGTCCTTTGGTGGCTTCTTTGATGGCTTCAATACATTCGATTGCGCCTTGTGTGTAATGTGATGGGTGATTCACATTATCTTTGATTACTTTTTTTACTTTGCTTTTATAATTACTTAATATTGATTTTAACCTAGTCATTCAATCTCCTTTACTAGAGTCAATAACGCCTCTATATTATCCTCATTTACCACGATTGCCAAGCCTTTATTGCGTTGTATCTCGCGGATGTTGTGTTTTTGCAACAACGTTGGTTCGTTCTTACCGGCTTTACATTCGATGCCAATGAACCTTCCTTTGTAACATGCAATGATGTCAGGCACACCACTCCTACCAAATCCCGCAGTCATCGGTGAGAAATGATATGCACCAAGATCATCTAATATCTTTTTAACTTGCTTCTTTACTTTATTCTCAGGCGTTGCCATTTAAATTATCATCACCTAAAAATTTTAGTGTTGGGACTTCTTTTCGTAATGCATAGTATTCAAGTTGAACCTTTGCACTATTAATCATTTTGCCCGCTACGTTAGCTAACTCTCCGGCCTCTTTGGTTTTAATTGCGCCGTTCCTTAAATCATCAAAGATTTCAGATAGTTCATGTCTTAATGTGTTAATGCTTTTCATTTGCGATTCTCCATATTTTAAGTTGTAATCGTTTTACTTCTATAAGTTCTTTCGGTATATCTATTTTTATTAGTGATCGCTTAAGTAACTGACCCTTTACATAGCTATCAGTTAACTCTTCGACTCTCTTTTTATTCATAGCTGTTAATTTATCTGCATTTAATTCCCTCCATTTTTTATTCTTCTCACTGATCTTGTCTTTGTTATTGATATGATACTTTTTACATTTACCTCGATAATGCTCAAGGTTTGCATGGTAGTCAGCTCTCGCATCAGCATTTAATCTTTCTTTATTTTCTTTTCTATATTCTTGTGCGTAGGCTCTTCGTTTGGGTCTATGTTTATAGTAGCTAGCTAATTGTATTTTTCTAGATTTTTCTATGTCTGAGTGATACCGTTCTCTTTGTTTATTTGCTAACTTCTTTTTATTATTTTTACTATACTTTTCCCAACTTACTTTTTCACAGGCAATACACTGACTTCGACGCCCCAACACACCGTCTTTTCTTTTATAGAACTCTAAAAGTTCTTTTGTAAGTTTGCATGTATTACATTGTTTTGTTTGCATTGATAACCTCATTCTTAATTAATAGCTGTATTCGTTTCGCCTCTACTAATGACTGAGGGATGTCTGCTACTTTTAAAGATGTATGTTTAACTAATTGCTGTCTTACATATACGTCTGTAAGATTATCTCTTTGGGCTATAACATATGCTTTTTCTTGTGCTCTATATTCCGGCGTTAATCTTTTAGCCTTTTTCTTTGCTTTGCGTATTGCAGTATTCTCTTTAATGTAGGCTAGGTTGTATGCTCGAATCTTATCTTTATGTTTATCTCTAAACCTTTTTCTTCTTGCACTATACCGAGCTTTATACTCAGGGTCGTTCTGCATTTTGTATGCGTGTAATTCCCGCTTTTTCTTTTTAAACTCGGGGTCTTTAATTTTATCACGAATCTTTTCTCTGTTCGCTTGATAATACTTTGCTACTCTTGTTATGATACAAGCCTTACATACCCGTCCTTTACCCGCGTAAAACTCGGTGATCGGTTTATCCGTATCGCATATTTTGCAGTGCTTCATCACTCCCCCTAAATCGTAGGTATTACATTAATTTCTGATTGGCTTGAAGTCCAAATACTGCCGGCTTCATTACCTTCATCGTCTGCCATCGCTACAATCCAATGACCATCTTCAAACTCAATGACTAATCCGTTCTTAGTCCAACCGATGTCCTCAGTTTCCCTATCATTCAAGTATCTTACTCGGCGAATAGTTTTACCTACCAAGAAATTACTTGCAAGGTTACCCCAGTGTTCACGCAAGTCTGCGTTATTTTGTTGATACAATTCTTTCTGTTCCATTTTCTTTCTCTCCTTTAAAACGATTTGCACCCTTTATAATCATGCGGGCGTATGCACTTGCATCTTCTAACGCACTATCTTCAAACAATGATTGCTCATTTATTACGTCTTCTAGTGTTCTTTCCATGTGACTCCTCTTTCTTAAATGGGTTACTTGTTAATAGTGCATTCTCAATAAATCTAACTCTAACTAATAGTTCATCTATATCTCTATTGTTTCGCCACGCACTTCCGACTAACCAAATAAAAATATATAGAATTACCGATGCTATACTAACTGAAAAAAATATACCCATAAGTTCTAGTCCTGTCATAATTAATCCTCACATACCCCACCGATACAAGCACGGCTTATGATCTCTTCTTCTAGATCGTTATATGCGTCAGCTTGCGCCAAGTGATCTTGATGTTTCTTTAATCGGTCGAACATGGTGTGCTCTACTTCTAGTGCCGATGTCTTGACTACTAAGCCCTTCTCGCGTAACGGCTCTGATAATATGGTGGCGATGTGATCACTTGGTTCTACGCCCCACGTCTCTACTTGTTTTAAATATGTATCATCCATCGATACTTCTACTACTACGCTAAACTTGGTCATACTTCCTCCTTAATGTATTTTCTCTTTGTTTAAATGTTTATCTACTATTGCGTCTAATTCTTTTTTCTTCTCAATAATTCTAAGCGCTATTTTCTGACACTCTTGCACGTCGCCTATTGACATATTCCTTGATATCTCTAGTGCTAACTTGGTTGCCTCGTCTGACTCTTCATCACTGAATGCCACGACTGCTCTTACCATCGCTTCTATTAACGCGTCTTCTTTAGTCGTAATCATCGCAACACCATCACAATCAAAAGAAATAAGTTAATACCTAGTGATACCACCATGCAGTTTCTCATGTGTCTATAATGTTCTTTTGGTATGGTTGTATATTCACTCATGTAGATTTCTCTTTCGTAGTCCTTATAGATTGGTCTTGTTTTCATTTGTTATCCCCTTGTAGCATATCAATCATTTCTTGTTTAGCAATTCGTCTTCCCTCTAACAATGCCTCTGAATATATCTGAGATAGAATAATTGTCATGTCACTAAACTCCTTATCAAATCTTTCTGCCATTTGTTTTTGTAGTTCTTCTTTATATTTCTTAATTGTTTCCATCTTTCTTAGCCTCCTCAAAGTTTTTTAATGATTGCATATACTGATTTGTTGCAAAGTTAATACCTCTTACAATACCTAGTCTCATCGCATCATAAAACATCTTGGCATCTTTCTCTGACCTTGTTCTTTTATGCACATCGACATACTCGTAATACTCAGCTACCGCTACTTCTATAATGTCTTCCTCGAATTTACGTTTCTTTTCTTCGTTGACTTGGTGTTGTGTCATTTAAAAATCCTCCTTATGCCCTCAAAAATACTTAGTAAATCATTAGGTTTTAAATCGTCCTTGTTAAATGAGAATGGCGTCTTCCTTCCATTACCATGCACTACATAGCCTGTCACGACAACTTGCTCGACTATATAATGTTTTTCTTTCTTAGTAGTCACTATCGGGGTCTCCATATTTATAAGCTTGGTCTTCTAGTATATCACGATTGTAATCGTATTCAAGTTCATCTAGGTATTGTTCCATCTCTCTAACCATGCTATCTGTCGGCGGGTCGATGTCTTCCACTCTACCATCTTCCCATTTAACTGATATCCACCATGATTTAATCTTCACAGGTTCTTGTGGTTCAGGCGGGTCTATGTCTCTTTCTAGTTCTTCGCTCATACTGCCTCCTAATTTAAATTAAGTTTTGTTCTTGCTTCAATTTCTTTGTCGAATTGTTTTTCCCATTCATCAATCTGTTCTAATAAATATTCTGCTAGTTCTAGTCGTCCTTGATAAATGCCCTCTGAATTGTCTGTAATGTTTTCATCTTCTAATGCACTATCAGCATCTTCAACAGCGTTCTTGCAAAACTCTCTCACTTTATTTAATATTACTTCACTCATTTCGTTTCCCTCTCAAAGTAGTTCATACATTGTTCATAAATACAATTAAATAAATCTTGTCCTAACTCTGTGTTATATGTGCCGTCCTCGTTCTCTGCAATACACTTCTCTTCTAAATCTAATATAAATACTACATCGTCAAAGATTGCCTCTGCTAACTCACCCGCTTTTTCATTCGGTGAATTGTCTATTATGTCTGTGCCTTCAATTAGTTTCATTCGCTTGCCCCTTTCATGCGTCTATCTATCTCATCTAGTTCTTTTTGTTTCTCTTCGTATTCTTTTTTCTTTGCTTCAAAGACTTCTCTTGGTAATTCAAAACCCTCACTCTCGATAAAATCCATGCGTTCATCATCTGTTGCAAACCATTCCACATCTACAATGTCCCTACCATCTTTATAAAAACTCCACTCAACCCCGTAAGGATAATCTTTATGAGTTAAATCTTCGCAAAGAAAAGCGTATATCTCACTAAAATGATTTTCCCCACAACACCCAAACCTTTCTCTTTTAGGTTCTAAACAATACACACAAAATTCCATACTCATTATGCTACCTCCTCTGATACCCAACCACTCTCAATCAACTCTGCCCTCGACATTGATAAATAATAATCTCTCATGCCTTTCAATGCCCACTTAGTGAGTTCCCCTCTATTCATGTCATACACTTCTTGCTCAATACCAAAAAGCAATTCATCTAGTTCGTATTGGTTTAATTCGTTATTTGTGTTGTTCATACTACCTCCTCAACTGCCCATCTTTCTTCTGTATCATAATTACAATACCTACAATCAGACGCATCGATTACTTCTAGCCAATCCTCATCGTCATATGCTTCTTTGCACTTTTTATATTTTTTGTAGTCGTAGTAATACCCCATTGAGTCTTCGTCGTATTCATCACAAATCTCTTCAGCGTCTTCGTGGAAACAATTACCCCCACAATACTCACACTTCTCATGTTCCCCTAATTCTGTGTAGTCATCTTCTACACTTTCCATGCACCAATCAGCAACACCTTTTGCTGTATCCCAAAAGTTTAAATCATCATCGGCATCGTCCCATACATGAAACCATGTTTCTTTATATACTTTAATCTTCTTGCCTGTTGCCTCGTTTATATAGATGTCACTCATTCCTCACCCTCCTCGTATAGTTCTTCTTCTATGTCATCTTTATATGCTATCCACTCTTCTTCTAATTCATCATCATCTAATTCCATAACTCCCTTATCTTGCAACCCTTTGTTGATTACATTCCAAATCCACCCATCATTAATATGGTAGTCTGATGTGACCATATCAAAAGTTCTTCGGGCAATTAAGTATTGCTTTTCTGCTTTGGTATGCTCTTTACCTTTTACATATTTTATATCTGCGTTATACCTAATCATCTCGTTCCTCCTTTAACTGCATGATGTCTGTCACTTCAAACCCTCGTCCCTCTACGACGTCTTTATCGCATAGTTCCCTTGCAAAAACTTGGTAAGCCTCTTCTTCTGACTCTGCCTCTACAACTTTTTGGTATAGCACTTCTTCTATTGCCTCAACTCTATATTTCATACACCCTCCTCATGCCTGTCAATGTAAACATCGTCATATCCGTCTTCTAGATATTCATCTCGTAATGCTAGGGCTTGTTGATAAGTTAAGTGCGTATGTTCTTCACACCCTCCCACCCATACGACAAAGTTTCTTGTGTCTTGCCATTTATATATCTCGTTTGTTACTCGTTCTATTTCAGTAAATAAGTTCATGCTACTGCCTCCATTTCTCTCTCGGATAATTCATTTACCAGTTCCTCGTCTGACCATTCTTTATATGGTGTTCTATTCTTTAACACTTCGCTGAAATACCAAAAGTCCCCGTTCTCTGCGTCTTTAATCATGGTGTCTATATCGTCCCATACTAATCGTTCTATAATCTTTTCTCTCATGCTATTACCTCTTTAATCTCTGCGTCATCGTAGTAAACATCATCTACATCAAAACCCCATTGGCTTTCTTTTGTTTCTACATATTCTGCCTTATCCATAAACTCATAGTCGTCCAGCAATTCTTTTACTTGTTCCTCTGACTCTGCGTCAATGTAGTATGTCACTCTCACTACTTCTATTCTTTTTTCGGGTATCACTACTTCAAACTTTTTCATACTGCCCCCTTTATAAAACTCAATGCATTTTTTCTTACTTGTATAAGTTCATCTAATCTAGGATAGCTAGGTTTAATAGCGTTATTACTTATCAGACAATTAATCTCATGCTCTAAATCACTTACCAAAATTAATGTCTTATTGAATTCACACTCTGCCAATCCATGTTTTTCCATCTCTTGTAATAAACTCATACTTCCTCCTCATTAATTTGATACTCACACACCATGTCATAATCATCAAAATAAACTATTTGTTCCTCTTGGTTTCCGTTCATTAATGCGTCTTCTAATTCTTTATAAGCTTCTTCTTCATTTTTTGCTGACACTTTGAAAATAAATCCCTTACCTATTGCCCCTCTTATCTCATAGTTTTTCATATAGCATAGCCTCCGTTATATTAAAATGTTGTTCTAGTTCCTCGTCTTCCAAGTTTATTAAATCGGGTGTGTCTTGTCTTGGTAACGCCACCACATTTTGTTCGGGTGCTAAACTCTGACAAAGCTTAAGTGTATTCTCTAACAGAATATCAAAGCCACTATTGCCCATCACTCCCCCGCCGTTACTAATTGTTGCCATGATTTCAAAATCATAATCATCTCTCAAAAAACCTACTGAATAATAATCTGCTCTCATACTCACACTCCCTCTCATGTTGTTAATACTTGGTTTTATTAGGATACATTTTGTTTTTACTTTGTCAAGTATTATTTTACTAATTATTTATTTCTTTTTACTTGGTGCTTTCTTGGTTTATTTTATGGGGGTTTCATAGCGGGCTTGGTTTAACCCCCTCACTCACCCTCACTCACCCGCTTACTCATTCACCCCGATTGCAAAGTAATACCGAAATAAAAAAAATACCCCTAGCAAATACTAGGGGTTTAGAGATGTTATACTAGGTTAGCAATAGTATAACAAGGGTAAAAAGTTTTGCTTGGTGCATGGTGTTTACTATGCAAAGTTTAATTCATACTGCATTGGAAGTTTATTATCGTAATAATTGGCGGTGTTTACTGCCTCACTTTCGCAATACTCAATATCACCTAAAAACCCGCCTACACTTTCCAACACTTCACCGCTATCATCGTATAAGGTAAACCCATAACATTCACCCCTACAATAATCATCAAAGGTTTTTACTTCCTGATTTAATACATACTCAATTTCATCATCGGTTTTATATCCACGCTTTTTTAATTCATCACGATAGGCATAGATAACACCTATTTGACCGCTATCCCATTTACATGAATAGGGCTTGGTGCTTATCGTAATTCCGCCATGCTCGTATGCATAGATAGGTAAAAAGAATATTTCCTTCTCATTATCTTTTAAAAACTCCATCAAATCATCGGGGCTAGAATAATCGTGCTTATCACCCAATATATAGTTTTTATGAAAACAAATCATCTTACCCATACAATCCCATTCACGCGGGCTATCACTATATTCATCATGCCAATATTCAATTTTAAATCTTTTATGGTTTTCAGTTTTTACAATATTCATTTTGTTTTCCTTTTTGTTATGGTTTATTAATTCATCTCACTATATAAAACATCGTAACCGCTAGCCCTATCATAATCACTTTGAAACTCGGTGCTTTCATACTCACTTGCTAGGTATTCAAATGCATACACGCTAAAAATATCATTCTTATTATTCATAACATCATCAAAATCATAAAACGATATAAAACCACTTCTACTTTTCGTTCTATCTTTTACCCAATCTAAAAAGGCGGGCTTTGCATACATCGCATTTATTAATAAATCATTTTCCGCGCTATCAATATCGCATAGAATTTTATCGGTTTCAAAATTGTATTCACGCGGGCTTGATAGGCTTATGTTTTTAAACTTAATAGCTAGGTTATAATTTTCTTTTAACCAATCGCTAAATAAATCACAATATAAATCAATGTAAACACCCCGCAATTGTTTAAAATCTACCCTATCTAAAATAGTATCCCAATTACAATTCCCGTTATCATCGCCATAAAAAGACTCACACGCCCACTCAATATTGCCATCGTGGATTGAATTGTAAAACCCGCCAAAATTAATCGTGGTTTTTATATGCTCACTTGCCTTGATATTTTCTTTTAAGCTTTCCATGTTATTTACCCCTTTTAATGTTGAATTGTTTTGAATAAGTATCTTAAATCAAGCGGTATATAAATAACCGCCCCGCTTTCATCGTGAAATTCATTTCCAAAATTATCTAGAGCCTTTCCGCTTTCCGATATGTATTCTATGCGGTCATAGTATTCATTTTGATTTTCCATGTTATTTACCCCTTTTAATGTTATGTTGCATTAATTGATAGATAGCCTTAAAAATTAAATATGAATTGCTTTTAATTGGTTTCATGGTTTTACTCCCATATAGCGTAATTATTAGGCATTCTTTTTAAACCCATTTCATTTTTAAATCTATTGATAGCGTCTTTTTTGCTATATCCGTAAACATCTACCGCATAAACAAGACCGCACCAATGTAGAAAATAATGCTTTAAATATCTATTCATGTTTTACCCCTTTTAATAGTTTTCTAATAATGTTTTTAAGTTTTCTATTTCATCGCGTGTAAATAGTTTATGTAAGCCCCTAGCATTTTTTAGGCATAGGTTATAAATCTTTTTACTTTCCGCTAGGTTTTCATCGTAACCAAATTCATTACAAAAATCGGAAAGCGTCATATTTTCCGCATCGCTATCCATCAATAAACTATATAAAACATCGCTAGCATAAGGGGCGTGTGAAATACCAAGCCCCATGTAATAATCAAGCGTGAATTGTTTTTTATTGTTTTTAAGTGTTACCTTGTAAGCGTTAACATTTTGGTTATGCCAAAGGTTATGTTTAATTACGCCTTTATAATCAGTTTTTAAAAGCTTTGAATTGTTTAATTGGTTTATATTTTTAAACATGGTTTTACCCCTTATTTTGTTAGGTTTATTAAATCTTGTTTTGCTATTTGGCGGGCTTGTCTTATATCGTATTGATAAAACCTTTTATGGTATAAAACTTCAGAGCCGATAGCCTTGTGATAATAAGAGCCGTATATTGTGAAACTTCCATCATGGTGCTTTTCTACACCACCGCTTAAACTATATTTGTTATTCATCTTTTTACCCCTTTTAATTATTGTTATTAAATAGCCCTAGTTTTTACTAGGTGTTTATAGGATAGGCTTATGTTTTTTATTTGTCAACTATTATTTTACTAATTATTATTTTTTAGGGGGTTTTATTTTTGGCGGGGTTATTTGCGGGGTGTTGTTTTGTTTTGGCGGTGTATTTATAAAGTATATATTGCGGGGGGTTTCGGTGTTGCCTTGTAATAACCTAGTATTTTACTTGGTTATTCTGATTTTATGAGTGGCAACAAATTAAGTGTTTGATTTTACTAGGTTTATTTTTTAGGCTTGGTTTTACTTGGTTTTTTAAGGGCTTGTAAGTCATTGATTATATTGATGTTACCAATGTTGCCGTAGATGAAGTTTACTAATAAAACAAAAAAAGCCCGAAAATTGAAGGATTGAGTTTTTATAAGTATTTGATTTATATATATTATTATAATTATATTATTATTATTAATTGATTAAAAAGTAATCATGTTGCCGTGTTACCACTTTTTAAGAATATATAGGGCGGTTTCCAAAATGATAAATTACACCGCAAAAAGAGGTGCCTTTGTTACCAAGTAACCCCGAGTTTTTACCCCGTCCACCTACTATTTGAGTGGTAACATGGTAACATTTAAGTTTTACCTAGTAAAAACAAAGCGTTACATTGTATAACCTAGTGTTACTTGGTAAGTATTTTGGTAACACGATTGTTTTTACTAGGTTTTTTGGTTCGCTAAGTATTACAGGGTTTAAACTAGGTAAAACCCCGCAAATAACCTAGTAATACCTAGCACCCACCCAGTAGGCACCCCCCAAACTTAGTAAACGGAGTCCCAACTTCGCTATACACTGAATCGCACGTGAATACCCCATAAAAATTACAAAGTTTTACCCCTCCCCCCTAATCAAACTCTCACCTTCCTTGTAATACGAAATATCAGAAAGTACCCCCTTGCTTAAAAAAGAGGCAAATGAAAAATATTTCTACAAAAAAATCTTAAAAATCAGGGAGTTAGGCACAAAAAGTGCATGAAACTTTAATAAACAAACACAAAAAACTAAATAGCTTTAGGATCTAGGGAATAAACTTCGGAGTAAACCGCTTTTAACTTCAAAAACGATTCTTCGTGGAGGTGGAACTTAGGATCTTTCTTTACATATAGGGCTAAATGTACCATTTCATGGAGGAGTGTGGCAAAAATGGTAGTAAAATGCCCACAAGCTTCAGAACTTATTTCAATCTGCATTTCAACTTCGTCAAAACATCCGTAGATACCGGGGTCACTTATGACTTTGAACTTGACTTTAGAAGATCTAGGCATTTTGAGTTTGTTAAAGGGCGGCAGTTTGCATGCCATGTCATACAGGTGGGCTAAGTTTTCAGAGGTAAGCGTAGTAAGCTTCATAAAAACCTAGAATGACCAAGTTAAAATAACGAGGGCGAAGTCTGGCTGGGTAAAAAGTAGGGTTAGCAAGGTTTTCTTCCTAGTGACCATAGGTTAATTGGGGGTATTTTAATGTTAGGCCACGTTATCATATGATTATTATACTAAAAAAGATTGCGACTTGATGACAAAGTAGGATAAAATAAACAAATAAGCTGCAAATTCTAATCAAAGGTGTAATCAGCGACACATAATGAACCAAGAAGTACAACAAAATCAAGAAGCTAACGTAGAAGCCGACGCTAATAAAGTCGTGATGATGCCTCACATCGAGGAAGGTGTACCTATTCCTAAGCATTCTCGCGAAGCTTTACCGGAAATGAACAACGAAGACCAAGTAAGACTTAGATCAAAAACATATAAAGAGTTAGCTGATTTAACTGGGCATGACATAGACCCTACCCCTGAACAAAGAGAAGCCGCTGAGAAGACCATGAAAGAAATGATTACTAACCCAGGTAAAAAACAAGATTTAAAGAAGTACGCGAATGATCAAATGGCGTATTTAGGTGGCTTAGTCGATGTGTATAACCACGCTATCGTGGATGACCTAGCAGAATTAAAGCAGTACGTGGTAGCTAAATTAGTTTACGCAGTAGAACATACACAGAATGTGAAAGAACAAATCGCAGCCCTACGCAGTATAGGCGAAATAGACGGGGTAGATGCGTTCAAGAAGAAAACAGAAGTGATTCACAAACATGAAACCATGGAAGAAGTTGAGAAAGAACTTATCACGATGTTGACGGAGCTAAAACAAAAAGTACTTAATGAGAGAGAAACTGACACTATAGATGCAGAACTTGTAGAAGATGACAGAGACGAAGCCCAAGATAACGAGTAAAGAACTTGCGGAGTTAGAGGCACTTTACAGTGTAGCAGACCCCACAGAAAAAGTTAAACTACAAAGACTCTTGAAAGCTTATAAGAGTAAGATGGTTGAGAAGTCAGGTAAAGAAAATTTTCTAGACTTTATACAACATGTGTATCCGGGCTATATCATAGGAGAGCATCATAGGAAACTTGCGAACATATTTGAGGACATTGCTGCAGGCAAAAAGAAACGAGTTATTGTTAACATTGCTCCGCGACACGGGAAGTCAGAACTTATCTCTTACCTTGCTCCTGCTTGGTTCTTGGGAAAGTACCCACATAAGAAAGTTATTATGGCGTCGCATACGGCCGACCTTGCTGTTAATTTTGGTCGTCGGGTTAGAAACTTGGTTGGTAGTGACGCTTATAAAGACATATTCCCTAAGGTAGAACTGCAGGCTGACTCGAAGAGCGCATCAAGATGGGGAACAAACTATAATGGAGAATATTTTGCAATTGGTGTTGGTGGTGCCCTCGCTGGTCGCGGGGCTGATCTTTTTATCATTGATGATCCGCACTCTGAGCAAGATGCAAAACTTGGAAGGCCTGATGTCTTTAAGCCTGCTTGGGAGTGGTTTCAGTCTGGCCCTCTTCAACGTCTTATGCCTGGTGGTTCGATCATCGTAGTGATGACAAGGTGGAGTAAACTTGATTTAACTGGTGAGATTGTGAACCAGATGATTAAGAATGAGGATGTAGATCCATGGGAAGTTGTTGAGTTTCCTGCTATTATAGAGAATAAACAAGGTGAGATGGATAGCCTCTGGCCACAGTTCTGGCCACTTGAAGAGCTCATGGCTAAGAAAGCCGCGCTTGATATTCGGTATTGGAATTCGCAGTACATGCAGAATCCTGTATCAGAAGAAGGTGCGCTGATTAAAAGAGAGTGGTGGAAGATATGGGAAAGTGAAACGCCACCTCCATGTGAGTTTACGATAATGACGTTAGACGCGGCTCAAGAAGCTAATAACCGTGCTGACTTTAATGCGCTTACCACATGGGGAGTCTTTTTTAACGAAGAAGTCAATAATTATAATATAATACTGTTAAATGCAATTAAGAAACGATTAGAGTTTCCTGAGCTCAAAGAACTTTGTATAGAAGAGTATAAAGACTGGGAACCTGATTCATTCATAGTTGAAAAGAAATCTAACGGTGCTGCACTCTACCAAGAGTTTAGACGGATGGGTATTCCTGTCGCTGAGTATACTCCGGGTAAAGGACAAG
>Ga0315909_10003718_pt1 | contig 18422 bp, 46 predicted proteins | sample LakEriMetagenome_11_FD_203527 | JGI IMG/M metagenome (GOLD analysis project Ga0315909, IMG submission 203527) | Freshwater fungal communities from buoy surface, Lake Erie, Ohio, United States - Buoy 2 MA125 | ecosystem: Environmental > Aquatic > Freshwater > Lake | place: USA: Lake Erie, Ohio... | reverse complement strand
CTGCGCACGCTTGAAACCACGTCGATCCTCAATGTGACCGGCGCTCAGATTTTCGACAACGACGCCGGCAGCACGTCCTTCGCCGGCACTCTGGACCGCATGTCGGGTGTCCAGATCAACTCCGGTGAACTGTCACAGCGTGGCCACCATTACCCGAACGTCACCGCGACGTGGGATCTCGGGTCTTCGTCGTTGAAGTGGGGAAACCTGCACCTTTCCGGGACCGTCTCCGTCAGCACCGCAGGGTCTGTCTTCGGTACGCCAGCGGGGAACTACGTTTCACCGACGAACACCAACACGAATTTGCTGCTCTACAACAACAGCTCAACCAATTATGCGGGCTTTGGCGTTGACGCGGCAGGCAATGCCTACGCCGTCACTGGCACGTCTGCTCCGTCAACAAAGATGGTTTGGGCAGCGGCAGAACCCACATCTGGCGAGACGGTCCTTCTTGTTCGTTATCACAACGGAACGGCTGTCTCCCTGTCTCGCGTCACAGTCGGCGCGGCGGATAGCGGCGGGACGGGCTTCAAGGTCCTGCGCGTGCCGAACTGATGGCTGACCTCGCCATTACGGCAATCGGCCTCGGCGTTTTCGCTGCCCTTGGTCTCTTCGTCCTCGACATGAACCGGAACATCAGGGAGCGCGAGCGATGAACCGCCGCATCTTCTTCAACTACGTCCGCAATGCTCCCTTCGGCGGGCGGCTGACATCTCAGCAGGTGGACGGCCTGAACCGTATCCTTGACGAGTGGGAGCGCCGTCAACTCACAGACGACCGCTGGCTTGCCTACATGCTTGCCACGACGTTTTGGGAAACCGCCAAGACCATGCAGCCCGTCCGTGAGATGGGCGGTGAAAGCTACCTCAGGACCAAGCGGTATTATCCGTGGGTTGGCGAGGGGCTTGTGCAGGTCACCTGGGAGGCCAACCACCGGAAGTTCGGCGCGACCAAGCCCGGCCAGCTCATGACGTGGCCCATCGCCCTGAAGGCCCTCTTTGACGGCTGTATCAAGGGCATGTTCACCGGCAAGAAGCTGTCGGACTACTTCAACGAGACGAAGGACGATCCGGTCAACGCCCGCCGCATCGTGAACGGCACGGACAAGGCCCAGCTTATCGCCGGATTCCACAAGAACTTTCTGGCTGCCATCAAGGCGGCGAAACTGGAAGACCCGGACGTTGACCCTGACAAGGCCACGGAACGCAACGCCCAGCCCGACGACGTTCCGCCTGCCCAGTCCAAGTCGCTGTGGGCCATCCTGCTGAGCATCCTGACTGGCGGCGGCTTTGCCTTCCCGAACATCGAAAACGCCTACGGCCTGATTGCCTTTCTCGCGATCCTGGCTGTCGGCGGCGTGTTCGCTTGGCTCGTCCTGTCCGGTCGCATCACCTTCAACAGGGGTGAGTGATGTGGAGCGCAATTATCCGCCTCATCACTGGCGACCTGCTCGGCAAGCTGGCTGAAGCCTATCAGGCTCGGCTTCGTGCTCAGAACGAGACAGAAAAGCTGGTTGCCGATGTCGCCATCAAGGACATCGAACGGCAGATGGCAGACCGTGCCGCTGCCAAGGAAATCCGCCTGGCCACGGCGGGCTTCTGGGAAATGCGGCTGATCACGGTTCTCATCGCCGCGCCCTTCGTGCTGCACCTCAACCTTGTCGCGCTCGATACCAGCTTCAAGCTCGGTTGGAAAATCCCGGCGTTCCCCGCGCCCTTCGATCAGTGGCAGGGGGCAATCCTGCTCTCGTTCTTCGGCATCCATGTTGTCGGACAGGGCATCACCGCGCTCGCGGGCGCTATCAGGGGGCGGCGATGACACGCGCTTTCTATGTTGGTGCATGGGCCATCGTTGCCCTGTTCTGCCTCTCGCTATTGGCTTGCACGCCCCCGGACATGCAGAACGCTTCCGTCCGCGTCGTCATTCCGAACGGCCATGGGTCAGGGTCGCATATCGGCAACCGCCTCATCCTCACCGCAGCCCACGTCGTTGACGGTCAGACCGCAATCGAAATCGAGACGCACGACGGCAAGAAAATGCCGGCCAAGGTGCTGTGGGTTTCCAAGGCGTTCGATGTCGCGGTGATCCAATACGACGGACCGCTTCTCCCCGCCGCACAGCTAGCCTGCGGACCCCTGAAGCAAGGCGATGCGGTGACGGTCTATGGCAACCCCGGCGATGTCCGGTTCGCCAAGTTCAACGGCTTCGTATCGACCGCAGCCAGCGAACGAGCAATCTGGAAAGTCGCCCATGTCCTCGACGTTACCGGAATGCCGGGCGTATCGGGTGGTGGTGTCTTCAGCATGTCTGGCAAGCTCGTGGGCATCCTGGTGGGCGGTCTTGCAACGCCTTTTGCGCCTGTTTCAGGAATAACCATCATGGTGCCAGCAAGCGAGATCTGCAAAATGTTCGGTAGGTCTTCATAAATCTGTGAAGACGCCAGCATTTCATGTTGTATAGCTGGAACAAAAAAAGAACTTCGTGTAATAATCGGCGGGCCGATTTGGTGCTTGCGACACCAGACCGGCCCTGACCACAACGAACACAGGACGTTCGATATGGCTGCAAAAGACATATCACCTGAGACACTGCGGAGTCTACTTCACTACGACCCCGGAACGGGGGTTCTGACGTGGAAGCGCCGACCGCGTGAACTTTTCCCAACCGAAAAGGCGTGGGCTATTTGGAATGGGCGGTACGCCGGGAAGCGCGCATTCACGTCTCAAAATCACAATGGTTATTTTCGCGGGGCTGTCTTCAACAACACATCCCTTGCTCATCGCGTCGCGTGGGCGCTGGTGCATGGGGTATGGCCGGATCGCTTAGATCACGTCAACGGCGACCCTTCCGACAATCGGCTCGCGAATCTTCGCGTCGTTTCACATCGTGAAAACCTAAAGAACACAGCCCGCCGCGCCGACAACACATCTGGCACGACAGGGGTCTCTTGGTTTCGAGCAACCCAAAAATGGTCGTCTTGCGTTCACTTGTCAGGCAAGAAGATTCACCTCGGCTACTTCGACAATAAAGAAGACGCTATCGCCGCCAGAATGGCCGCGAACGAACGGTTTGGATTTCACCCAAACCACGGAAGAGAAGCCCGCACCTAGCGGGCTTTTTTATTGGAAGGCCCATCCATGATTGACGATAGCCGTGATCGCCTGATCCGCCTTGAAACAGAGGTGGAGCATCTGACCAAAGCAGTCGGAACGATGGATGAGAAGTTGACCGAAGTGCACAATTTGCTTTTGCAGGCGAAAGGCGTTCGGTGGGCCATTCTCGGGATGGCGGGCCTTGGCGGATTCCTCGCCTCCAAGATTGGAAGCCTCGCGCCATGGCTGGTGGTAGGTCCCCGCTGATGCCTCCCTACGCATCAGACGAAGACCTTGTTAAGGCCGTGGAGGCGCATAAGGCCCTCGGCGCTAGCAAGGCAGCCCAAGCCCTCGGAATCCCCCGCACGACCCTTTCTAGCCGCGTCCAGATAGCAGCGCGAAGGGGACTGATGGGGACGGGTCCGGTCCTCCCCGGCTTCGAGATCAAATCCACATCGACACAGCGAGGCCCCGATGGGGAGTTGCAGCGGGAGTGGATCAAGCAAGCCCCTGCCGCTGGCGAGCAATACGCACCGCCTGACGGGCATGTGGTCAAAGGCGAGAGTGCCCTAGTCGGCGCTGATGGCAGGGTCATTCAACGGTGGGTGAAGACCAAGGAAGGCGAGATAAGCCCGACTGCGTGGGTTGATGCTATCCGTGAGGCGTTCGCCGCCTATGAAGCTCCTAGGGCCGTCCAGCCGCCCCCTGTTGTTGCTGATGACCTTGCGACGATCTTCCCCATCGCCGACAGCCATTTTGGCCTCTACGCCTACGGGCCGGAAGCCGGCGAGGATTATGACCTCGCCATCGCTGACGCGCTGAACCGGGATACGTTCTCCCGGCTAGTCGGCGCGACCCCTGCCAGCGGCACGGCTGTTGTCCTCGGCCTCGGTGATCTGCTGCACGCTGACAATCCAGAGAACAGGACGGCGAAGTCAGGGCACGCTCTGGACGTGGACACCCGACACTCAAAGGTCCGTCAGACGGCCCTGCTGTTCATGATCTTCTGTGTCGAGAAGGCGCTTGAACGACACGGCAAAGTTATTGCTCGCATTCTTCCTGGCAACCATGACGAGATTACGGCTGGTGCGATAGCATTGGCGCTGTGGGCATGGTTCAGGAATGACGAAAGAGTGACTGTGGATACTGATCCTTCGCGCTTCTGGTGGTGGCGGTTTGGGGCTAGTCTCTTGGGAGGGACGCACGGCGATCTTGCGAAGATGAAGGACTTGCCGATGATCATGGCGGCAACGCGGCCCGAAGATTGGGGCGCTACGAAATACCGCTATTGCCTTACAGGTCATATCCACCATCAATCAGCGATGGAAATAGGCGGCGTCGTAGTTGAGAGCTTTCAGACCACGGCGAGCAGAGACGCTTGGCACGCGTCCATGGGTTTTAGGTCTGGTCGATCAATGCAGGCAATAGTTCTTCACGCAGAGCGCGGCGAGATTGGCCGCCATCGCGTGAACGTCTAGCAAGCACGAGCGCAGGCACCAGCGATGTCTAATACGGTCGATATTGAATTGCTTCGCAGCATTCTGGATTACGACAAAGAGACTGGGTTTCTTTTTTGGAAGGAAAGGCCGGAATCGCTTTTCAGTCGTCGGCGGCTTCACGGCACATGGAACACTAGGTGGGCCGGCAAGCGCGCGCTGACTGCAAAGGACAGCCTTGGATATTATCGCGGGCCGATTTTCGGAAAGTATTTCAGGGCTCACAGGGTAGCGTGGGCAATCGAGACTGGAGACTGGCCGCCGCAAATCGATCACATCAATGGAGATCGATCAGACAACCGCTTCGTTAACTTGCGAGCGTCTGACTATGCCCAAAATTCCAAGAACAAGGGGCTGAATAGAAACAACACGAGCGGCGTGCTTGGTGTGTATTGGTCGAACAAGGACAAGAGATGGGTGGCCCAGATCATGGCGGACGGCAAGTGCACCGTCTTGGGAAGATTTTTCACGCTTGAGGAAGCTGCCTCCGCACGAGCAGCAGCCAACGTCAAATACGGGTTTAGCGAAAATCACGGACGGGCAGCATGAAGCCCCGCACCTTCGGCCACATCCGCTACGTCCTTCTCGACCGCATCCCCGAGTTCGAAAAGCGAGGCTGGATGTTTCTAAACGATCTAGGCCCCACACATGGCGTCTGGTCGTGCCTGATGTGGCGTTGCGAGTGTGAGCATCTGGGGGAGCCGTGACGGAGAATAGCGTAGCCACGACCCTCCTATGGGCGTCTCAACAGGGGTTCGCCAAGGTGCTTGTGGTCGGTGAGATGCCGAACGGAGAAACCAAGATCGGCCACGATGCAGACTTGGCAGAAATCATCGCCACCCTCGACCTTGCCAAACGCAACCTCGACTTTCTCATTGAGAAGACGAAGCACTGCCGGCCCCTGCGGTAGCGCCATCACTGACCCTCGGAACGAGGACGGGGCTTAGGCCGCCTCGACTATCTTCAGGCAGTCCCGCAAAGCCTTCAGACGAATGGCGCACGCTGCGGCTTGAATGTAGTCGTTGCGGGATCGATGCTCGACCAGCCACCGCTCTGTCTCTGCAATAAGATCGCGGATGCGCCCGCTCATCGTCTAGTCCTCTGTGCGGGCTGCTGCGATCAGCGCGAGCGCCTTTCGTGCAGCCACTCCCCGATAAAAATCCATACCATGACGATCGGTTGCGCGATGAAGTAGACCAGCCAGCCGATGGCCTCCAGCTTGTCGTGTGGGCTCATGCCTCCCCCCTCGCGCGGATGGCGGTGGCGGGCTCTGGCACCTTGATGCCGCGTTCATGGCAGACGGCCAGCCAAGACGCCTGAACGTCGCGCAACCGGCTTAGCGCCACGTCCGGCGTGTCAGCAGTCGCGATGCAGCCGGGCAGGTCCGGGCATGTGGCGAGCCATGTTCCGTCCTCCTGCGGCTCGACGGTCATGCGGTGGACGCCCCACGCCACCGGCTCCCCCGCCTCTGCGGCGGCAAGGGCGGCTTCGGCCTCGTCGAAGAAGCTTCGGCACGACTGGTTGACCCAGTTGTCGATGACATCCGGCGCGGCGTGCGGCCACGTTCTGCGGGCATAAGCGCGGCAGATCGCCCGCGCGACCTTCTCGACCATCTCGTCACTCGGCATTGGTATACTCCGTCGTCAGAGCGCCAAAGTCCCATTCCTCGATCAGGTAGGCCATGCAGGTCCACTCGTCGTCGGTCATGTCCTCAAGGTCTTCGACGCCGGGCTTGGGTTCCCACGCGCCATCGACGAGCTTGTAGCCTGCGCCTTCCAAGAGGCCGATGGCGCGCTTGTCCCAATCATCCGCGACTTCACCGCTCTGCGGCCCGAACAGCGCCAGCATCTTCGCATCCGTCTCTGCGCTAGCACTCGGCATTGGTCGGCTCCTGGGTGAGGGCTTCGGGTCCGTGGATCTTCCGCCGCAACAGGACGACGTCCGGGTGTTCTGTGACCTGTGCAGGCGCGTGGACCATCAGCAGGTCGAGCAGGAAATGTGCGTCGCTGCGAACGGCCGCCACCTCCTCGTCCCTCTTGGCGAGGGCGGCTTCGGCGGCCTCGGCGCGGCGCTCCATGAGGTTCAGCGCGCGGTTCTGTAGGTCGAACGTATCCCGCCGAACCTTGTCAGGGCCGATGCCTTTCAGCGCCTCGTCCCTCTCCCTCGTCACCCTGTCCAGTTCCTCACGGAGCCGGGTGATCTCGGCGTCGGCTCGGCACCCTTGGCACCCGCACGGCGGCGCACCGATCATGCGCGTGTCGGTGCCAACGAGATTGCCGGTAACGTCGCAACGCATCCTGGCTCGCAGGGCTTCGATGTCGGTCATGGGGTGGGGTCTCCGAGGCCGAGGACGCAATAGCCCGGCTCGATGCCGAACTGTCCGCCCTGCAAGAGGTAGGTGATGCGCTTGCGAATGATCTGGCGGGGGTCGTCTCGAAAAAAGGCGCCGCCAAACGCAAAATGCCATCGCTCCAATTCGAGGATGTCGCCCGTCTGGAAGGCCCGATCGTTCTTGCGCACCTCAAAGGTCTTTTCGCCGCATTTGACCGCATCCCAGTAGCGGTCGATTGTCTTGAGCCGGTGAGTTGTCTCGCGCATCACTCCCCTCCTTTACGGGAGAGGGAGCGGGCGCGGTCCAAGGCATCGCGAGACACAACCTCGTCCTTGCCGTTGGCGATCAGTACGGCGCTATCGAGGATGGCCTCCAGCCCCTCCTCCAACTCCCTGATCCTCGCAGCCTGGGAGGCGATGAGGGCGGCGGCTTCGATGTCGGTCATGGACGTATCCCCGGAAGTTTATGGCTGATCCAGCCGCCAATAGTTTCAGCCCCTCGCCCGATCTGGTGAACAGCCCAGAACGGGAACAGCAGAGGGACGCGAACGAAAATCACGAAGGCCCATAGCCAAACGCTGTTGCGCGTCATCACTCCCCTCCTTTACGGGAGAGGAGGGAGCGCAGGTCGATCATTGCCGCCAGCGCCTGCGCATGGCTGTCAAAGGGGATGAACAGCCCTGTCGTGTCGTAGGTGCAGTTGCGGTCAGCAAGACGGCCGGCTGCCTCCTCCAACTCCCTGATCCTCGCAGCCTGGGAGGCGATGAGGGCGGCGTACTTGGCAAGCAGATCGCCCAGTTCCATCATATCGCCTTCGCGGGTAACGATGGCGCGAAGGGCCTCTTCGCCACTTATTGTCTTCGTCATTTCCCGTCTCCTTTGATGCGGGTGAGGGCGGCGTCGATCTTGGCGAGGTCGTCGCTCGTGTCGTACCGGGTGCGATCCGCGCGGCTTGCTACGTCGGCCCAATGCTCGACCCGCTCCCGCGCCTCCTCCAACGCCTTCCGCAGGTCATCGACCAGATCGGCGCGGATGTAGAAGCGCTCGTCGCTCGCGGCTCCGTATTGAGGGCTGACAGGACACCAGCCGCCGAAGCCTTTGGTCAGGTCAGCGTTCTCCCACGCGGCGATCTTCTCAGGCATTGCCATTTGACGCTCCTTTGGCGCGGAGGAAGGCGGGCTCGTGTTTCCAGTGCGTCGGCGCGCCATGCGGATCGTCATCGGCCCACGTCAGCGAGCCGTCAGGCGTCATCCACATGCCGACCTTGCCGGGGAACAGGCCGTTCCGCTTGATGTGCCCCCACTGCATGGCGAACCACTCCTGCGGCCTGCCGTTGTCGAACCACGAGAGCAGGATCACCGTCCCGTCTTTCGGCGGCGGGTGATCGGCAATCGAGAGCCACCCGGCGGGGTCCAGCCCCTCCACCTTCTCTGCCAGTGAAATGTCAGTCATGGGTGGGGTCTCCTACGCTGAGGGTGGCGTGTTCCTCGCCGGTTGCTTCTCGCCAGCGGCGCTGCATCTCGACGCGCAGTGCCTCCCACAGGTGCGGCTCAAGGCGTCGCGGGGGCGTCTCGCCAAGTCGCCACAGCCGCCCGTCTGCCGCGATGGACACGCAGGCTTGCTCATAGCTCGGGCGCAGGTGTTCAAGGCCGCAGCGGTCGCGCGTCTCACTCATCGGAGCCTCCGGGGGTGGGGAGGGCGTCGAACGAGATCGCGACCACCCACGGGTTTGCCTCCCATGAGCCGGGGCCGTTGATGCTTTCCCACAGCCGCCTGAACTGGACGACATGGGCGTCACCGCACCCATGGGCGGTGCATTGCCAGCCTCCGTCCGGCCCCTCGTTTATCCAGCCAACGTCACCGCAGCTTGGGCACGGCGGGTAACCCTCGGCTTCGGCGTCATCGGCACTGATGTCCTGCAGCCGCTCGACCTTGACGCCGGTCACCTCCAAGGTGATGCGAGAGGCCCAGCGCGGCATGTGGATCGAGGGCTTCGGCTTCGTCCAATCGCCATCAGTCGGATTGCCGTCAGCCAAGTACCAGATGGGCAAACCGGGCATCCAATCGCGCGGCGGGATATCGCCCATGCGGTAGGGGCCGCTCCACGCCTCGCGCACCCAGAGGCGGTCGCCGACAGCGATCGTTCGCGGCCACCGATAGGGCCTTCCGCGCTCGTCGAGCGCGGCAACGATGCCTCTATCCACAAAGGCCGGTGGCTCTTCGCACCAAGGCGTCAGCACCCGCCGCGTCTGCGTCTTCCGCCCGTCGAGGATCGCCCTCACCATAGGGCCGGAAAACAGGATGGGCTTCTCACGCACCCCCGCCTTCTCAACACCCGCCCCGTAACGATCCGCTAGCGTGGTTTCCGGGTTTTCAGCGTTCCTGCCCGTTCCGGCTTCGTCCGCATCCGTTCCGGTAGTGCCTGAAACCCTAACGCCACGCGCCGCTTGGGTTTGCCTGTCCCGTTCGTTAAACATCACTTTTGATCCTCGCTTGCGTTCTCTTGTTGAATCAAAGCATTAGATGCAGAAGTTTTCAACTTTTCTTTTTCAGTTTTCAATGACACATCCAGTTTACCCCGCGCATTGCGCGCCTCGGCCAGCGTGTCGATGTGGTGGGTGTAGGTCTTTACGATCATGAGGCTCATCCCGTAGAGGGCTGAAATGTCCTCGTGCGAAAGCCCCCGCAGGCGGGCATCGCAGGCCGCCATCGCGCGCAAGCCATGCGGCCTGATCTCTTCGCCTTCAGCCTGGATGATGCCTGCCGCGCCAATCCACCTTTCGAGGGATTGCCGCAGGGACCGCTCCGTGTGCTTGCGTCCATCCGCGCGGGTGATGAACGGCGTTCCGTCTGCAACCTTCCATGCCCGGATGATCGCAACCGCATCCTCGCCAAGCGGAATCTGGTGCAGCTTGTTCCGGCGCTTTTTGATGCTGGTCGTGATCACGTCGCCCTTGAGGTTTTCGGGCGTCATGCGGATCAGGTCGGAAATGCGCTGTCCCGTCTCGCGGCCAAGGAAGGCGAGGCGCTGAATGTCCTTCGGCCCCTTCCTGATCGCCATGTTCCAAATGGTGTCAGGCCATGGGAAAGCGTGTTCAACGTCAACGTCGATTTCGCTGACCTCTCGTGCGAGGTTCCGGGTGCAGTGCTGATTGTTCACGCCCCACTTGAGAAGCGAGCGGAGGACGGTGAGGAACATATTGGCAGAGGCGGGCGCTGAGGCCGCAATGATGTCCCGCTGTGTGATGATGCCGGCAATGGTCAGATCGTCGGCGTGGTGGGCTCCCCAGGCATCCTCAATGACGTTGAGATAAGTCCCGTAGGTCTTCCGCGTCCCTTCGGTGTGGCGGTTCCATGCCGGGCTTGTCTTGTAGGCGGCAATCATGGCCTTGAACGATCCTCGCTTCGGCGTCGTGCTTTCGCCATTCAGGGACGCAACGGCGGTCCAGAACTCGGGTTCGTGCGGGTGATGCCTGATGCGGGTGAGGGCTCCCCGGAACTCCTTGGGGTATGCCCTGCCTGTCTGGTGGTAATAGTATTCCTTGCCGCTCGGCTTCTGGACGCGGAAGACGTTTTTAGGCAGCGGCACCAGCGCGGCCCTTCTTGGCTTCCCTTTGCTTCGCGGCATTGATGGCACCTTGAACGAACGGATCGTGGCGGTGGGTTTGGTCGGCATCGGACAATCTGGCTTCGACTGACGGCCAGTGCCAGCGGATGATTTGCCCCCGGTCGATGGCGGGCTTCGGGACGACGCCAGCCTTGACCCAGGATTGCCACGTGTCGCGGCTGACCTCGCACAATGCGGCAGCCGTGTCGCCAGACACGAAGACCGGCGCGATGTCGGCGCGTCTCGTCACCCCAGCGTCTCCTTCAGTGCGAGGATGGCGGCTTTGACATCGTGGCGAAAAACGCCGAGCGCTCCGGTGGATGCCGCGCCCATCGCGACAGCCTTAACCGCCGCCTCATCCTCTGCCGCCGCTTCCAGAAAGGCGCGGATGATGGCGCTCACCTGAGCCGGTTCAAGGCTGACAAGCCAATAGCCGTCAGGGCTCATTTCCAGCGCGTTCCCGGCCTCTACAGCCTTCTCAAGCGGGGTCATTTGGTGTCTCCTGTGGGTGGGGCAGGAAGGGGCATCCAGTGGGTGGGGTCGCCAATCGTCGGCACGTCCCAGTCCGGCTCGCGGTGCCAAATGCTCTCAGGGTCATCCAGTGCGTTGCCGTGATCCCAGTAGCCAATTGTCACTTCAGTGAACGGCTCGCAAATGGTGTCACCGGGGAAGAAGACGCTCATCAGAAGCTTCGTCCCGTCCTTCGGCGCTGTCTCAATCGGCTGCCACTCGCCCATCATCGTCTCTCCACTGTTCCAATCAGCTTGCGGGCTGCAATCTCGTCTCCGCTCACCGAATACAGGCGCAAGCAAAGCCGCAGAGGATCGTTGATCCCCTTGGATTTCCACCACGCCAGTTCGTCCCCGGCGCGGTGCTGCTCGTCATGCATCTCGACTGACAGCGGCAACACGAAACAATCGTCAGCCTTGCCGCCGATCCCGGTTATGGGTTTGCCGTATTCAGCCGATGCGAACCGGATATGCGCCGCCTGCGTTCTCCCCTCGACACCCGAGACACAGCACGGCAGCGAGGCGATGAAGGCCCTATGCCCGTCGTCCTTCTTCCGTGCCTTGACCGGCTTCCGAGGGCGCTTGTCGCCTTTCAGAAGCGAGCCGATGGGGGCGTGGTTGGGGAGGGTGAAGGCCATTAGGCGGCTTCCGCCTTGTCCAGAGCGGCTTGTATCTCTGCAAAGGCTTGTGCGGCTCTGTCAGCCCGCTCTTTCGCGGTGGGGAAGACGTAAGGCCCCCACGGATCGCCGCCATCTCGACGCCTCGCATCGGCATAAGCCCAATCCCCCACATACGGCAGGATCGCCAAGCCGACCGGGCCGAATGCCCACCGACCCGGAATGCGCGTGTAAGCGTGGTAGCAAGCCCACGCGCGGATCATTCGCAGGTAGCGCATCACCGCGTCTCCGGGGCAAACGGAATTTCGTCATCATCCCGCGCTGCCGGGCGGTTGCCCTGACGGGGCTGCTCGTGCAGTTCGCGCGGCGGCTCAAGCACAAGATCAATCTTGCCATCGACGGGGATGGGGAGGGCGTCCAGAGACAGGCGCGTCTTGCCGTCCTTGCCGACCCATGATGATCCGAGGCGAACGGTGAACTTCTTCCCCGTCGATCCCTCGCGCCACTGCACGATGTTCATTCGCTCGCTCATGCTGCATTCTCCTCGTTGTGAAACTTGACGCCGTGCTGGGCTCCGAAGGCGTAGATCAGTTCAATCAACTCGCTGAACTCGGCCTTGCTCATGTCGCTCGTCCTCATGCCCAGAGGCACGAAGGTTCCGGCGTCGATCCCTGGCACCACGCGGGCCTTGCGGAGGGATGCCGTCAGAATGTCCTTCCAGTCCTCTGCCGATAGCTTCTGGCCGTACCAGACGACCTGTGATGCGATGTCAGTCAGAAGTGCCCAGAGCAGCGCGTTCTGGTCGACTGACCGGCGCGGGGCTTTGAACTCCAACCTCGTCCCCGCTGGCACGCGGTCAATCCAGTTATGCGCCTTGTCGCGGATTGCGTTGCTGGCGAGGATGAGGGTGGCGCGGCTCATTCCGCTGCCTCCCTGATGGCCTCAGCCACACCGCCCCACTGCATCGCGCACGCTGCGGCCATCCCCGGGTAGGTGCGGCTGCGCAGCTTCCAGCGGTCAGGCCCGGGGCTCGCCCTGTGGACCTCGGCCACCGCCGTCGCCCCGTCCAGATCACTCGTCGGAACGAGCTTCGGCAGGCCCTTCGTCCACCATCCCGTGCGCTTCTTGAAGTTGTCGCCAAACATCCACGGCTGCACCGTGAAGTCGGGACCGCGCCCGATGATCGCCTGCGCATACCCGTGCATCACCGGGTTCTCGACTGCTACCTGATCAGCGTTGGCGTCTAAGCATTCCACGAAGAACGCCGCGCCCTCCCGCATCTCGTCCCACAGGTCGCGTTCAGCAAGCCAGCGGACGCCGCTGTTGCAAAGCCTGGTGCATGGCGGGTGGGCAATCACAAGGTCCCACGACTGGCGCAGGACGGGTCGCACGTCGCCCTGGATGTGGTGCGGGCTCCCGTCCTCTGCCGGCAGCAGATCGCACGACCAGGCGTCGTGTCCAAGCGCTCGGAATGCACGCCGCATCGTTCCGCTGAACTCACAGGCGATGAGGACGCGCATCACGCCGCCTCCTCTTCCGACTGCCACGCATCCGGGTCAGGCTGGCTCTTGAGCGCCGTCCCCTTCGCAAGGAAGGCATCCCAGAGCAGGGCATATCGCTTGCCGCCCTTGACGATGCCGAAGTCCTCGCGGGCGTTCGCCTGATCAGCCCACCACGCCTTGAGGTCTTCCGCAGACCGTGCCGTGTTCATGGCGGCAATAGCGGTCTTGACGTAGGTGTCTGCCGGGTCTTCGCGATTGGCTGACGCGGGGGCAGTGGAGGGGGCACCGCCTCCACGGCTGGCGGGATTGCCTGCCGGTTCCTTTTCCTCACGCAGCGTGCGGAGGTATTTGCTGTCATCGAACAGCCCCATGTGCACATCCGCAGACATGCCCAGGTGCTTCATCGCGTTGCCGATGGCGTCCGTGAATGCGGCCTTGAACGCCTCGTCATTGGTCCGCAGGCCGTCGCGCTGCTTGACCACCACGAAGTCACCACCGACGCCGGGAATGGGCTCGGAGCGCACGCCGTTGTGGACGTACCAGAGGGAGAGCCAGCAATAGACGGCGGTCTGCCCATCGGACGCCGGCACCAGTTCAAATCGCGGCTCCGTAAAGCCCCAGCCCGTTCCGCACGGGCCGAAGACCTCCGTCATCTTCTGCTCGGTATAGATCGGCTTGATGGCGGTTCCCTTGAACCCGCCGCCGCGCTGGAAGGTCTTGGTCTGATCCGGGTCGGTCCTGCCGAGCTTGTTCCAGATTGCAAGGTTGTCGGTCATGCGGCGATCTCTCCGTAGGCAATCATCATCTTCCGGTGGATTAGCCGCACGCGCTCAACGTCGGCGCGACAGTAGGAGGCCACTTTCTCGACCTCGCCAGTAGCCCACGCATCCGCGACCATGGAGCCGTCGAAATCGTCCTTGCCGGGGATGCCCAGCGCCTTGCAGAGGTTGCCGAGGCTGATGCGGTCCTGCGTGCCGGCAAAGGCTGTCATGGTGTCGAAGGTGTCCTTGCCCCACGGCTTCGGATCTCGGGGGAACCACGACGGCATCTCCACGCCGAGCACGATTGCCCGTTGCCAGAGGAAGCGAATGTCGAAGGACACGTTGTGTCCAACGACCGTCTTGGGGCCGAAGGTGTCATAGCGTCCGACGGTGCCGGCGAACGTCTTGAGAAGGTCCGTCTCGGTCATGTTGGAGAGGGTCAGCGAGCGGATGACAGGCTCGTCATCCCATGCCCAGCCGATCACGCAGACAGAGCCGAGCGCGCCGTTGAAGGATGTCCTCGCCACGGCTTCCTTGACCAATCCAGGCTTCGTCTCAGCCTCCCATGCGGCAATGGTTTCTGCCTTGCTCATGGTCTTGGGCGGAGTGATGCAAGCGGCGATGTCCGCGATGATGGCGGGGTCGCTGGTCGGGATGGTTTCGATGTCGAGATAAAGGTGATGGCTCACGGCCTGACGTGCCCCCTGTAATCCACGCAAAGATTGTCTCGCGTCGTCGGCGTCTCGCCGGACCAGTCGGAATGAAGGCCACACCTCCATCCGCCAGTGTTGACGCGCTCGATGTATCGGCAGTCGCCGCATGAAGCCCCGAGGTCGCGCAGCACGTTGACCGCAACGCGCTCAGCCAGGGCGGCCTCTTTCGCGCGGTCGCGGCGGCGCTGCTTGTATGCTTCGGAGCGAACGCGGCTCATGACAGCCCCTCGCCTTCGGTCCAGTTGACTTGAATGCAGGCAAGGGGGCGGTGTCCGATGTCGGCGGCAATTTCGGCCGCAGCCCTGTCCGCCGCCTCTCGGCTCGACCATATGTGCGTTGACACACCCATGTGATCAAAGATGTTCACCCACACCGCCCCCTTCTTGGGTTCGGTCCATAGGGCGATGAGGTCGCCAGACAGCGCGACTTCATGCGCCATGCGGTCAACGAGCCTGCCGTCTGAATGCCACGCAACGGGGGTCCCGCACGGGCAGAAGCCAAGCCAGCAGTCGCGCGTCAGGCTGTATGAAAGCACCTCGGCCTTCTCGCCACGACGCGTCCGGTAGAAACCGCCGTCCTTGATCTCAAAGCCGCTCATCGCATGAACTCCCGCGCGTTCAGCTTGATCACCAGCCTCGCTGCCTTGCTGGCGACGCGGTAAAGCTGGTCACGGTTGGCCTTGTAGGCGTCCAGAGACGATTGCCGCTCCAGGTCACGCGCCATGTCGTCCAGCAGCGTCTCCATGTCGTGCAGGTTGATTTCTGCGACGATACCGGGGGTGATGATCGGGTCGGAGTAGATTGCGTCGGACATCACGCGGCGTCCTTCTGTTCGGTGATCTTCTCGATGCGGTAGCCGAGATGGCCCGCCAGAACTGCCAGCGCCTCGGTCAGCTTGACGGAGAGATATTCGGCGCTGTCCTTGGCCTGCTCGCTGTCCTTGGTTGCGTTCAGCCAGTGAATGGCTCCGCAGTCGGACGCGATGCGCTCGGCGTAGTATTGGGCTGACAGGACGTTCATCACGCCGCCTCCATCTGATGAAGCTTCGCGGCCTCGTTGATCTCTTCCTCGCACTCGCGGGCGATGGCATCGCGGATGAAACCGAAATGCGGATCGGTGCGGGGAATGTCCCGCATCACGTAGCGGGGGGATGAGACGCTGACGGGCTTGGCAAGCTCGCTCGTCTCAAGGCTGATGGACCTGATCCACCAGTCACCGTCGCTGTCAGTCACCACCTCGGCAGAGCCGGTGATCCACTGGTCGCCATAGCGGTGCATCCGGCCATCGGCTCCCTTGTAGGAGGGGAGCAAAGCGATTTCCTCAAAGCGGTAATCGAAGGCGTTCATGGCGCTCTCCTGCGGTGAAGGGGTCAGACGGCGGCCTTGGCGATGGCGGCGTCCGCTTCGGCGAGCCGCTGCATCAGCAGCGACCAGTTTGTGTTGCCGATGGCGGCCCTGATCTCGTGCTCGAAAGCCCTCAACCCACCGACCTCGGCGGCAAGCCTCCGTTCGGTGTCCAGCATGTCCGGCGCGGCGGCGATCAGGCGTGCGTTGGCCTCGGCTTCCGCCCCCCGATGCATTGAGCAAACGAACAGGCCGGCGTGCGGCGCGTCGCGTGCTGTCTCGACGCGGACGAGGCCACGACCGTTCGCGTTGCCGACGAAGTAGGTCCAAGGTCCGGGTGTGTGCTTGCTCATGGCGCTCTCCATCGGGGAGTTGATGGAGGTAGTGTGCCCTATATGGGTCTATCGTGCAACCCCAATGTGGGGACATTCTTTATCAGTAAAAATACGTAGCCGCCCGACGCAAAAATTGCCGGGTCATTGTCGCATCAAATGTCGGTTAGTTACTGTGGCTTAACCCACGTCACGCGAGAGGCCCACGCCACTTCGCAGTCCTCAATCGGCGTCTGGTTGGTTGACAGCAGGTGCCACAACCCAGGGCGGGAGCCACGCAGCAGGCGCTTAACCAGGATGCGCCCATCGGTGAGCCCGACCACGCAAAGCTTCCCGATCATGGCTTCAGTGGGTGTGCTGGGCTCGTCTTCCCAATAGATAAGGTCGCCATCATCCGCGACCCCGGACATGCTGTCGCCGCGCACTATAGCCGCGACGGTCTTGTCTCCCGCGTCTGGCGGGCGGGCGACGAGTTCGGTCTGGTTGTCCAAATCCGTGTACATGATCGCCTGACCACCTGCGCCGACGTAACCAACGAGCGGTACACCGTCAGTATTAGTTACAAGCGCACCCGCGTCAACGCCGAGTGCAGCCGCAGCGCGAGCGATCCAGACATCCGACAACCTACGCTCGCCCTTCTCCAGCTTGATGTACTGGGATCGGGTTGTGCCCATCATGATGGCGAGCTGTTCCTGACCCAAATGGCGCTCTAGCCGAAGCTTGCGGAGGTTGTTTCGCATAGCGGCATTGTCGCCAGCGCGCATTTTGTCGCTAGTGGACAAGATGGGTTTAAAGGCCCCTTGACGTGTGACCCATAATGGGGACATATTAAGGAATGACCCTTCGCGAGTTTGCCGAACACCGGAACATGTCGAACGAGCAGCTTGCCGCCTGGCTTGCCGCGCAGGTCGGCGTCTCGCGGTCTGGTGCCCGGAAGTGGGTGTACGGCGAGAGAACGCCGCGCGGCCTCCAGATGGTGCGCGTGCTGGCTCTGACTGACGGGCTGGTCACTGCGAATGACTTCCTTCCGATGGCTGAGGTCGCGTCATGACTGGATTCGTTTACGCCATCGGGAACAGCGAGCGGGTAAAGATTGGATATTCGGCTGACCCGGCCAGCCGTTTCGTCAAGATCAAGTCTGACAGCGGGCACGATTGCGAAATAATCGGCATCATTCCCGCCACAGTAGAACAAGAGCGCGAGGCTCATTCGCTGCTCAGGGAATATCGCCTTCACGGCGAATGGTTCCGACGCGAAGGCGCTGTTGCTGTGTTCTGCGACATGCTCCCGGCTGCTCCTGTTCGTGTCAGGCCCATTTTGTTTGGCAAAGAACCAGCGTGTCCTTTGCAGGCATACCGGAAGGACAACGGCCTGACCCTTGAGGCGCTCGCCGCGAAGTTTGGCGTGCAGAAGGCCGCTGTCTGGAAGTGGGAGCGGTCAAAGCCGCCCGCCGACAAGGTTCTAGACATCGAAGCAGAGACGAAGATCAGCCGCCACGTCCTGCGCCCCGATGTGTTCGGAGATGCGCCATGAACGATGACGACTGGCGCACTTACCTCGTCGCATTCGGCCCCTGCATCGCGCTGGCGGCTGGACTGGTCTTCCTCTTCTGGATGGGGGCTTTCTGATGGACCCGAACCTGTTCGTGCAGTTGGTTCTGTTCGGCCTGTGCTGCGTCCTCGGTTCATGGGCGGTGCGGTGATGATCGACCGCCTCGCACTCGGCTTTTCCCGCGCCGCAGACACCGCCGAGCACATCGCGGTGCATCACTTCTGGCCGTCCATCTCCGTGATCGGCCTTCCCGTTATCGCCTGCATCGTTGCGGTGCTTGCATCATGAACACCACCGGACAATTCGAGCGCATCACTTGGTTCGTCCCATTTGTCGCCCGCGCTCGTCTTGGGTTGCCCTGCAATCGGGACACGCGCAGCGGGGCGCGTGGGTTCGGTGGTGAAGCTGTGAACCTGGGGAAGGCCACAGCACCCGTTTCCCTTTTCCTGCGGAAACTGAGCCTGAAGGTCCGCCAAGACGCGGCTCAGTATCTCGCCAACTCGTTCCATGGGGCCTCCGTGTCTCCCGTCGTGGTGATCACAAGTCACCACAAGGAGGGGCGTAGATGT
>Ga0315909_10003717_pt1 | contig 18422 bp, 23 predicted proteins | sample LakEriMetagenome_11_FD_203527 | JGI IMG/M metagenome (GOLD analysis project Ga0315909, IMG submission 203527) | Freshwater fungal communities from buoy surface, Lake Erie, Ohio, United States - Buoy 2 MA125 | ecosystem: Environmental > Aquatic > Freshwater > Lake | place: USA: Lake Erie, Ohio... | reverse complement strand
GGCATTGGCGGCAATGAAATGCTCGGAGATTTCACCCTGCAATTTGAGTTTTACATAATCAGAAATGTCATCAATCGAATTCTGACGATTTTTCGTATCTTGGCGGCGAAGTTCAGGAATGGGAATATGTTCTACCAATAGGTTGGCATCAGCATAACGCTGCGAAAACTCTTGAAAGGTAAAAGATCTATGCCTCAAAATTTGAGCTGCTATACCACGGTTAGTCTCAACTTCAAGAGTCATGTGAGCCTGCTCAAACACAGACCAGTGATTATGTTTAATACAATACTTCAGAAGACCAGAATAATTGTCATTTTCTTGATTGTTTGGATTAGAAACTCTGGCAACATATGCCATTGTTTTTTCTGCATCCGGAGTTACGCTAATAAGTTTTACTGTCATTTTGTTCCAAATCCTTTTGATGTTTTTGCTTCTAGTTCTGCGAGTTCTTGCTTAACAACTCGCAATTGTTCTTTCATCTCTTTTAATTTTTCATCTGAATATAGATGTTCTTGTTTAATCAATCTATTCAGCAATTTAACAAGTTGTCTTGCTCTAGTAGTTCTCATTTTAAGTATTGATCCATTCTGGTTAAAACATCATCCCAAAGAAGCCTATTTCCACATTTATCAAATAATCCTATCGTAACGACAAATCTTTTCTCATTAGTAGGATTATAGGAACTATGAAGAGGACCTGTGTTTGCTAAACTTGCTTGTCCAATTTCTGCTTCATAAACCATTGTAGCATCTTTTTCAAAAGACATTAGTACCTTTTGACTATAATGACAATCTATATCGTCTCCCAAAACATCTTTTCCGGGAACTCCCTTTACCTCTTCCATATTTTCCATAATATAGTTCTCCATTCCTGGAACCAATTGAAAAGAATTTTCAGAAGTCCACCATCTCATGGTGCTTCCTTTGGCACCGAATTGGTAAATAATCTTTGCCCAATCATCACCCAAACCATTATCAGAGTGAATAATTCCAGAACTATTTGGAGGAGTATAGAATACTTCTATCCAATCACTACTCATACCTAAACGATCTAGAAATCTGGCAATTTTAAGATTGCCAAGGTCATCCAAAGATAAATTTTTATGAAATTCATGCCATTGAAATCCATCAGTTTTCCACTGTGAAAAATCTATTCTTGGAATATAATTTGGAATATTTAAATACCTATGAAATTTATTCATTGACAATATAATCTTTAAAAATTTGCATTCCTTCGTTCCAATGAACCATACCAGATGTATTTCTATCTCTTGATGATTTCCTTGGATTCCATGGAACGAAGCATAATGTCCACCTTGGATATGGAGTTGGATTATTAGTACCGTGAAGAATACCAACATTCACTAAACTAGGAACATTTGTATTTGCTTCATATAAAAGTGTACAGTCCTCTTCCTTTGCCCATAAATTGTGATGATATGCATCAGTATTTTTAATGCCACCATCGATGACTTTCTCTTCAACAATGTCTGATTTCCACCATTGAATTACACCCTCTTCTGGACCCCAAGTTACGTTAAGTTTAACGTGATTAGTATAAGTTCCATGATCGGTATGAATTGGAACTTTTCCATATGGAGGAGTATAAAAACACTCTTTACGAGCACAAATTAACCCAAATTGACCAAAAAACTTATCAATATCAGGATACTTTAATTCATTTAAAATATGATGTTTGACAATTTCTCCATGTTCTTCAAACATTTTTGGAGGTTCAATTTGAAAGGGTAAATTGAGATATCTATGATATGTATTATTCATAGAAAACCTCATCATAATCCATATCTTCTGGTTTTATTTCAGAAATCTTATGGGGTGGATCATCGGACAAAACTTCTACCTTTAAGCTGTCTAAAAGCAATTCCATATTTCTGATAATTAATTTTATTTTTTCTTTGTCCATACTCAAAATAAAGTTACTAATATTTTATACAAAAAAAGGGGGGAAGTCAATCCCCCCTAAGTTCATTTACTTATAAAGCCACTGAATGTACATTGATAAAAGAATAGTCAATAGAGCGATTCCGGCACTCGTTGTGACTATGAACTGTGCCATTACTTTGCTCCGATTAGTTGCGCTAATTGTGCCTGATGACGACGTTCTTCTTTTTGTTTTTGTTCTTTAATTAGTTGCAGAAAATTAAGTTTTTTCATTGCTACTTGTGACATTAGGTTCCTCCTTAATGGTTTAGGTTAAAGAGCGTTCCTTCAGTCGGCTTTTGCGTTCTCTATTCGCAAATAGAGAATGAACGATCCGTTCCGAGTCGGCTTACTTCCGTCTGGATACTCCAGATGAACGTTAGAGATATATTATATCCCTTTCATCTTATATAGTCAAGTTTTTTTGTATAAAATGTTACAATTTTTAAAGCCTTAAGAGACAAAAAAATACCCGGAAATTTTTCCGGGTATTTGGGTAATCACTTTCTCTTTTTAGTTTTAGGTGCCTGAATTCCCCAAATCCTAGGGTTTATTCTTCCGTAACCAAAATCAATACTCCTAATTACTAGTCCAAGATTATCATAGTACATATCAAAAATATTAACTCTCTTCGATGCTCTAGTTAAATCATAGCAAACTTTATCATTATAAAAATAAGTTACAATATAAGCGTCATTGGGAACTTGGATGTCCTTTGCCTCTTCTAAAGTACAATTTTGTTTTAAAATCTCGCATCCATAACGAGATTTAAAAGTTTCTTTTTCTTGTGGTGACCAAGTTTCTAAACTTTTTTCTCTATCGGACGCCTTTTCATTTTCCATTGGCATCTTTTCTTTTATTAATTTATTTTCCAAAATTACATTCTCCAATAATAATCAATTAACTTCTATTACCCCAGTTAATATCAGGATAAGCACTACTCACAAGATCTTTTGTAATTTTATATTTTGATTGCAGATTCTTATCCTTAACAAGGCAAAGAATTTCGGCTTCAAGTGGATGAAGTCCTTGAAGAACATTAATAAACATTGTTTCTCTACGAAGAGAACTCAATCCATCATTACCACCCTTTACAAAGTTATAAAATCTTTGATATTCTTTTCTAATAGAAGACTTTCCCTGATCAGATGCTCCTAAAGAAGAAGAATTTAATTCTGTCATCTTATTTACAGCATCACTAATTTTTCCACTTATGGTTCCACTGAAAGAATTTTGTTCACCTACGCTGGCATAGGGAACTTCACCTTCGGGAAGCATCGAAATTACAGATTCATCAAAATTCCAAATAAAAAGGGATTTTAATGATGGATGCTCAAACTTTTTCAATGCCTCAATTTTTCTGGCATTTGTCCTTTGTTTAGATACCACTGCCAAAACTTCAAAAGTAAATGGATTTGTTGGTAAATCTTCAATAGGAGATTCAGTTTTTTTAGTCTTCGTCTTCGCTGTCGTCGTAGTCATAATCGTTTTCAAACCTAAATGCAATTACTTCGTCAGGAATAACATTCCCATTTGTATCAAAAAATTCAGGATGTAGCTGAGGACCTTCCTGATAGTTCATCATGTATTCTCTAGCAACCCAACCTCCCATTATTCCTACTATAAAAAAAAGAAAAACTAATATTGAGCCAAAAACTAAACTAGTTGCTAACATTTTTTTCTCCTGGAGAATAACTTTTTTTCCTAAACGTTAAGGAAAATTCAAAATAAATGGTTACTTCCCTTTGAAGAAAGATGACCAGTTTTTCATAAATAATGTGAAAATTTTTAGGTTGCCTTTTTTTTCCTCCATTAAGAAAAATTTCAACACCACGATTAACGTGATTACTTTTATTTATGCTGCTCATTAAACAATATTATTTTCTTTAAGATACTTGATCGTATCCGTACACCCTCCCAACTTTTTATCATCACAAATAACTTGTGGAAAAGTTGAATTATTACCAAATTCAGAATAAAATTCTTCTTTCGTAAAATGAGTATCTAAAGTATACACTATAAATCTCAAATTTGTCAACTCGAAAACTTTTTTAATCTTTTCGCAGTAAGGGCATCCCTCTTTAGAATAAATTGTAAAATTCATAGTTTTAAAATCCTAAATGTTTATCTCTAACAAAATTTAAATCATAAAAAGTATAACTTAAAGGAAGATCCTTTAGAGCTTGATTATTAAATGGAATATCATAAGTAACTGTTTCTCTATTAGGACCCCAAGATCCCGCAGTATCGTGCCAATTTGATCCCCATTTGTGGTACATGTAGTATTCATTTTGAAGTCGACTGTGATCCAATTTTTCTCGCAATGAAGGGTCAATTCTCCAAGTTTGAGATCCTGTTGTATCGTAAGTGTTTTCTCCTTCTCCATGAAAATAAGAAAGACCTGCGCTGATTGTTTTAATATCAGCATTACTACATCGAATATAATAATCAACGTCTTCAACATAAGCTGGATAACAATTCTCATCAAACAGTCCAACTTTTTGAACAACCCAATCTTTCAATAAAAAAAGATCATAAGACATCGATGAATTTGCAAAAACAATTCCAGTTTCCGGATCTTCGGCATTCTCAATAAAACTTTTTAAAAATCCAGAAGTAAAAGAAACATCATTATTTACAATCATCCAATAAGGAGCATTCATGTAGCATTTAATTATTAAATTCCATGCTCCAGAAACTCCTATATTTGCAGGAAGATGACAAACTTTAATATTTTTAATATAGTAATAGTTTATCTTGCAAAGATTATCTAATTCTTCTGTTAGTTCTCCCCTACCATTATTATTAATGATGATTAAATTATCAACTGGATAATCAATACTAGAAACTAATCTCTGTATCCATTTGAATCCATTAACAATAGGAACTCCAATTACAGGTATAGAATCTAACATTTTTGGTCGTTCTTCTTAATTCTGTCTAGATTATCCTTAACTGATTTTCTATAATCTTCAGTCATCTCATAATTATCTAGAAGATCTTTAAAAATTGCTCTAGTCTGGTCTCCTTTACCCCACCAGTATCCAGATATGGCCTTCTCGAATAACAATCCACACTTACCAGGATATTCAACTTCACTTATCAAAGGTTGAACATCGAAATCACAGATGTCAAGTGCCAAAGAAGCATACTTATAGGAATCATTCCACTGCTGTCTTCTTTCATGAAATCTTGCAAGTAAAAAGTATGCTTCCGGACGTTTCGGCATTAGGCACAATGCTTGCTGTAGGAGAGAAACTGCAGTGCCATCACGAGTTCCTTGTCTATCATATGAATGATGAGATTTTATCAGTGCTTCATATGCAAGATTATCATCCTCTGCTCTTTCTGCACACCTTAAAAAGTATGTAAGTGAAGGTGCAGTATGTCCTTCTTTTTCATACCATAAACCAAGATCAAAATTTCTTTCCGGATTTTCAGTATCAAGAGAGAACTTTGTTAGAAGTTCTTCTATGTCAGTTTGATTAATTTCCTGATCTTTTTTCTTTGGATTGGGAACTCTTGGAATTAAAGTTTTTGGAATCTTTTTAGAAACTTCAGATCCAACGGGCAATAAAAACTTCTTAACTTTAGGAAGATCAAAAATAGCCTGAGGTAAATCTTCTAGAGGATATGGTTTCATAATATAATCATTCATGCCCGATGGGCAAATTTGACCCTCAACATGCTCATAATTAAGCATAAAATCTTTCATTTCATCACTGGAATAGTTCTTGTGATTGAGGAAATCAAAATTCCAATCAGCATGGCAGAATGATTTTGCTTTATTTAATCTATTTTCATTCGACCCCATCCAACTAAAGTGCCATCCAAGATCAGTCATTCTTCTTCCATGCTCATATGATCCTCCAGGAGTCCATCCACCTTCACTATAAGGCCATACAATGGGGAAGGGATTAAATTCATCAGCGCGGATGTATGTGAATCCTATTTTTTCTGCTTGTTTCTTCATACAAACAAACAAAGAGTACCTCCATTCTCTGGGTTCGCCAGTTTCTATGTGGTATGATCTCATATCAGCACGACCTTCAAGATGTACCAAATCAACCTTATAGATGTTGTTTGGATGTGTCCTTGCCAGTTCATGTAACATAGAAATATGTTGAGGATCTAGTATTTCGTCGCAATCGGATACAATAAACATTGTATCGTCATCGAAATCATTAGTCTTTAAACATCTTGCAAGAGCATTTCTATGAACCTTCTCTCTAGATTGTTTTGTTGCTTCTTGACTCCACTTCTTTTCATATGGAGTAGCTCCACCCAATGCAGACTCAGAAAGATCAACTTCAATGACCTCGATAATATCTTCAGGAAGTCCCAATTCCTTTATAGTATTCTTAAGAGTGTATTCTTTTGGTATTCCACTATGAGTATAGTTTGCATCCGCAATAACAAACTTATCAACATAATCCTTAAGGATGTTAATCCTTAATTCTAATAGTTCTTTCTCGTTGAAGTAAATAAAACAATCTACTACATTTTTTTTAGAATTTTCTAATACTTCCGTTACTTGACCAGACATAAGTTCTTCTATAGTTACATGTTTACCATTGTTTTTCCACCAATTATGTACATACTCGGAAGCATAAACATGATTCGGTTTTTGCCCATCTTCTAATTCAAGATCATTCACATCTGTGGTTGGAACTTCCACATTTTCAACAAACATAGGAAATGTATACACCCTACCCACGCCAGTGAATAAAATGTTTTCTCCAATCGGCATTACATCCTGGTCCTTAAGTTCAAGATGGAATGTATCACCAATACAATAACTATCGATTAGTTTTTTGGCATACTCACGGGTCATTATGTAAGCAGTTTCAGACCAGTCATCCCACTTTCGATCTCTGAAATAGACTCCATCAAAGTCACCACGAATTGCCATTAACTGAACACATTCACAATCTTCTGGAAGTCTTTCAATAAACTCTTCCCACTTAAAGTTCCAATAATCTACAGTCTTAAGACTTAAATCATCCTCACAGAAGAATGCATAATCAGAACTACTTGTTTCATACCAGTGCTTAATTGCTTTCAGGTGCGAAACAATACAACCCTGTGTTGGACCAGTGAGTTGATAAAGATACTTTCCAGTAACTTTATCATTAGAATCAGCATAGCGTTTGGAAATCATGGCAGTAGGAGTAATTCCATACCTACCAAACTCATCTTCGATTAACTTCTGCCTATCAACACAGTCTTCTAGAGTTACATAGTAAACTGGAGGAAAATTTTCTAAATTATTCATTTCAGTAGCAATATACTTTTGTGGGGTTAGTTGTTTAATATTCCATTTAGTTTTTTGTTGAACATAATATTCAGTAACTTTAGAAAAATACTTTTTATTATGTTGGATGTGATACTGTGCTATTGCATATTCTAATTGATATTTTAAAGTATCACCACTATATTGGGATGAAAGATTTCTTTCATATTGGGAGAACATATCTTCATTTTCTCCCCTAAAGTGCTCAAATCTTTTAGAATCTGGATGAGGTATATGAATTAAATTGTGGTCGTATACAAGTTTATTATGCTTTAATCCCATCAACTCCAAACGCATCTGGAGTTCTTCATCTTCATATCCATAAAACTCACCTAAATCTTCATTATATCCTCCAACCTTTTCAAAGTTTTCCCGTGTAATATGAAGAAGACCAATCAAAGATTTGAAGTATGCATTATGAACATTGGCATACATCATAATATCATCAAAATTCATCTCATAGACATTATCATTTAGATATTCTATTTTACGAGCACCAGATTGAAAACAAGTTTCATCTATCTTATATGATTCAAAGAAATTATAATATGGATTAATGATATAGTCAATATCAAACTTCATGATCGAGTCTCCAGTTGCAAGACTCGCAGCCAAATTTAAAGGTTGTGGTTGATTAAAAAATGTTTTATTAGGAACTGTTACTACCTTAATTCTAGAGTCGAGTTCTGTTAAATAATCTAATGATTCATCAGAACTCCAATCGACAATAATAATTTCTTTGATCTCATCAAAATTCAACCAGGATTGAAGAGATACTTTTAGAGTTTTATTTCTGTTTTTACATGCACAAATTAATGAAACGTTCATTTGATCCTCCCAACATAATCACTACAGATTCCAAAACAGTTATAAACTTTTAGATCTGATAAAGTATCTATATCCATATTCCACTCGGGCATTACAATTACAGATCTGGGTGTATAAGATTTTCCAGGATAAGTCCAAATATATTTTTTACTAGTTAAAGTATAATCGTCTTCTTGATGCCAAAAGTAATTAAACCCACTAGTACCATAAGAAAATTCATAAAGAGCTTCAATATTCTTACAATGAATCCAAAGAAAATCTTTGTATTTTGACAACCAAAACCAATCAATAACATATTGAGGTTCATCATGTCCAAGATATAATTTTTTATCAAAAGTATCATACCTAATATCAATTTCAACATTAAATCCCTCCAACATTGCCTTTTCAATGTATTCAGGTCTGTTCTCTTCTAATGGATTCGAACCGTCAATATTACCCCGGTGTGAAATCAGTTTCATTTTCAATTACCCAAAAACGACGAGCATGACCATCTGCAACTTTACTGTCCCTATCTTCCCAATCATAGTGATGAGCACCACCATTCAATCTACTATTACAATGTTTTACAAATTTACAGTTGCTTTCTTTTAAAATATTTTCAACATAAGATGTTGATGGGGCACCACCCTTATTCGATAAAGATTGATCATTCCCCGATTCAGATCTAAAAAATATTTCAGATTCGAAAGAGTCATGAACAACAGTTTCAAAGAACATAAGATTGCAATTATTAATACAATTAATGAGATGCTCCTTATGATAATTTTCAAGATGATAGTACAAACCAAAGTTAATTATTACATCATACTTTCCAAAAATCCACTCTGGAGTGTCCAAATCACGACATTCAACTTTCAATAAAGGATAGTCATTTTTAATTATAGATACATTTTCAGATCTTCCTTCAATAGAAGTTACATCAGATTCTAAAACTTCTGCAAAGTAGTTACCAATGTATCCATTAAATGATCCTAACTCAAGAATCTTTTTACCTTTAAAAAAGTCTGGAGAATGTAAACTTAATATAAATTCTATCCGATTGTGCTGCCATTCGGAATGATAAGTCGATGGCTTTGAATTAGTTTCTTTCATAGTTACTTAAGAAGTATTTTAAATCTTCGGGAGTTCCAAGACCCCACATTTTTTGAATTTCTTTTACCCTAATCTTCTTTCCGGATTGAATTGCCTCATTAAAAACAGGGCAAACATAGAACTCATTATTAGTCCTAATATCCTTTTCAATCATCTGCTCTGCATATTTAACATAGTCAGATCCTTTCTTCCAGAAATAGATTCCGACAGTTGCATTATCACTGATTGGTTTCTTCTCTGCCACCTCTGAAACAAATCCATCATCACCAATCTTTGCATAAGACCATTTAGGATGTGTTGCCTTAAAGGTGACAATACCACCATCAATACCGTCAGCATTGAATGCATAGAGGCATTCATTACTGTTCCACTCTACAAACTGGTCAGAGTTTGCCATTATCAATGGTGCATCATTATTAATGAACTCCTTGGCAAGGAGGGTTGTACAGGCAGCACCTTCAGTTATTCCATCAACCTGAACAATATTGCAATTAGGCGCAATCAGATTTAGTAGGTATTGAAGACTATATTTTTCGTAGTGTTCTTTTTGAACAATAAAAGTATAGTTTGCTTCAATGTTCAAATTTTCAACCACAACTTGAATCATTGGTTTACCATCAACTTCAATCAATGGTTTAGGAAATGTGTATCCAGCACTGGCAAATCTACTGCCAGCACCTGCCATAGGAATAAGGACATTCATTTTATCAGATTTCCAAGGAACAATAGTTAATTTTTTAGCGGCAAAGATTTTAAAAGTCTTATTGATTTTTTCTTGAGTTAGGTCATGTCTATTTTCAATTGCAATTAGGTGAGCACAACTATCGATTGCACCTTGCCTGCCGATATGACTATCTTCAAAGATGACAGTATCTTTTGGAAGTGCATTACAAGCAGTCATACATTTCCAATACATTTCTGGAAATGGTTTATTTCTTACAACATCTTCATTACTTACATAGTAATCAACAAATTCCAATACTCCTAATTTGAGTAAAACTAATTTAACAGTATTGCGAATACTGTTACTTGCAACTGCAACTTGATATCCTCTCTGCTTTAGTTGCTGAAAATAGTGCATCAACTCATAATCATTTTCTAGATCAGAAAAAATTTCAAGAGTTGCTTTCTGTTTATCCTGCCAGATTTGTTGATGCTTTTCTACAGGTAGACTCTTCTTTTCAGTAAGTATAGCAAGCTTTCTTGAAGTGGGAAGACCGTCATAAACGCTTAGATGTTCTTCAATACCAATTACATATTCATTTCCAACGTTTCTTAATGCAGTATTCAGTGCATCATAATGCATCTCCCTACTATCAATAAGAACTCCATCAAGATCAAAAATTACTAATTTATTCACGTTTTAAATTCCTCTCATTTATGTATGCTAAAAAAATCTGCTCACTAATTTTTTAGTTGTTAAATTCTTTTTAGTATAAGAAAACAGATATTCATTATAGTCTTCATAATCAGAGGGAATTTGCCCTTTCCATGAATATTTGTTTGTTTCTAGTACCATATACTTGGGAAAATCTGTAAGAATTGTTCCGGGACAATTTTCTAGATCATAAAAATATGGAATGGTTCTGTTTGCAAGAATCTCATAGTGCCTCATACAATCCCATCCCATTTTCTTACATGTAAATCCATAAAAAGCACTGGCATACGCATCATAATATTCTTTCTCATTATCAAATGTATATTTTTTTGGATCACTATGAAAACCTGGAATTGGACTTTTGATTTTTGATGGAAAAATTTCTTCTTTTTTTGTCGAAGTTGTTCTTAATATACCTTCAGGTATGGCAAAAGAGATTGGATTCCCATACACATAATCAGTTAATTCTCTTTTCCAAACAATACCATACTGATCTAGATTATATTCTTGTGAAAAATGAGTAATATCATCAGATCCATCAACGAAATGAACTTTTGATCTAGGATAATGAGATCTAACTTCATCGAGATAATCTAAACATTGCCTATCACAGATCATAAAATGCGTATAGACGCATCCATAAATGATCACATCATAAAATTTTGATCTTATCTTATCAATTATAACATGAGGAGGATCAATCTGAGGTTTGTGATTCATTCTCCCATAAAGAGTAAATCCCCTACCATATAGACCGCGAAGTTCTTGTCCGGATTGTTCCTCATAATCACTCATCATGTATCCAGGATAATGAGTTTCATATACATCAACGCCCGAATCAATTAATCCATGATAAATGCAGTCGGCAAGGTATTCATTATATGAAAATGAAAAAACAAATAGTACTTTCACAAATCTCCCCCATTAATATAGATTTGAAATTCAAATCTTTGAGTAGAAACACCATTCCTAGATAGATAATCTCTTAAAAATCTTTCTGGGTTGTAAGATCCATCTTGCAATTTATCAATCTTATTAAAAAGATTTGAATAGATGTTCATCTGTTTGGAAGGGCCGATTGCAAATTGATCGTTTACCCCAGCCCAATCTTTTCCCAATGGAATTTGAACCTCATTTATATTTTCATCGAGGATTAAATCTTTATCACGGAAATCACTATCAAATCTCATACGAATAACTTTATCAAATAAAATTTTATTTTTTCTCTCATACTTACGTTTGAGTTGATTGGATTTAAAAATAGAATAGTACATACTCATAACACCAATATCAGCTCTACCTTCAAATGAAAATTCTAAATTTTCATACATAAATTTAAATTTTTTTCTTTTAATGTTATAGTTTTCTATTAAGATATCATCTGCATTATACTCTGAAAGAATATTTAAGTCAACTAGACCAGAACTTCCACTAAAACTATCTGAATGATAGTCCACATTACTTTTGATTTTCCAAGTATGAATAAAAACTTTTAGATAATCATTGGGATAAATTCTTTTAAGGCTTTCTAAAGATTTTTCAGGATGTTTAATTGCTCCAGATAAACAAACTGCTACTTTCATTACCTAAAACTTTTATTATCCATTATTTATTGCAACGTCAAAATCAAACCTATGCACTCCTTTGTTTTTAAGAGGATTTCTATCAAAGTAGGTTATCAATAATCTTTCTGGATTATATTCCATATCTTTAAGATCCTCAAGTTTATTGAAAACATTACAGTAATGATCCATATCTTCCGAAGGACCCACAGCGAACTGATCATTAATTCCGGCATAATCATTTCCGGATGGGATCTGAATGCAGTCTGGACTTTCATTTAATATTAAATCTTTATCTTTAAAATCACTATCGAATCTCATACGAACAACTCTATCAAAAATCATATTGTTTTTGATTTCATATGAAATTTTTAATTGATTACTTTTAAAGAGTGTATAATACATACTGATAAGTCCAACATCTTTTCTATGAGATTCTTTAAACTGTAAAGTATCAAACATATCCTGAAAGATATGTCTCTTTTCAGTGTAATTTTCTATTAAAATATCTTCATATTGATACTCTGATAAGACATCGATTCCAGAAAGACCCATTTTTCCACTGAAACTATCTCTACCATATTCTTTAATGTTTTCAATTTCCCAAGTGTGAATAAAGACTTTTATAAAATCATTAGGATAAATCTTTTTAATACTTGCCAAAGATTTTTCAGGATATTTAATTGCTCCAGATAAACAAACTGCTATTTTCATTATCGTGAGAATATAACGTTTACTTCATTATCAAAACTATCATTACTTTGAACTTCATTAATTTGAAATCCATTGGTCTTCAAAAAATCAACCACAGAATCTAAATCATTATCAACATCTTTGTATAAACTATTCTGTTTTACGCATTCTATTTTACCAGAATTTAAAAATCCAATGTATTCACCAAAAGATTTTAAAACTTTCAAATCATTTCCTTGAGTATCACAATGAAGATAATCAATTTTAGCAATGTGCGCTTCCTTTATAAAGGTATCCATTCTGATTATATCAACATCTATCTTTTGAGTTACTTCAAAATCTTGTCTACCAGGCCAAGTTTGATCTAGATTATCAGAAAACTCATAAAGAGAACTACATCCAAACAATGAACCATCTGTCAAAGATGGGTCTTGTTTGGCAATATTAAAAGATGCAGTTCCATCAAAATCAGAAACTGCCTTTTGGATTATAAAATAATTTATTGATTGTAAAGGCAACAAATAAGTCTCAACCAATTGTGGGATTGGTTCAAATGCATATATTATATTTGTTTCCGAAATATATTCTTTGGTAGATTCTCCAGTATTTGCACCAACATCAAAAATTATCATGGTTCAAAAATAAATCTTTTAACAAATTCTTGCGGTACTCGAAGAAGAAAAGCAGCATTGTCCTGATAACCAAACGTAATTAGATAATCATCTTTATATGCAGTCATTCCAACTGCGAATTCTATCTCACCATTTAAGAAAGAAAACTGCTTGGAAACTTTAACAATATCCCAATCATCATCCCAAACAACAAATCGGTGACGATATACTCCATCCTTTCTATCTTGCTCACTTCTAGTCAAATACGTTTCATGATTAAGACAAAATCTATGCTCATCATCTAAAGGAATAACTTGAGATCCTCCACGAAGATCTATGCAATTAAGATTTCTCCATCCTGTTAATTTATATTGTTCTGTTGTGCCATCATTAATATTAAACTTAACGATTTCTGTCCCATTAGTCCACTTGATAAAATGGAATGGCATGTCAACAATAGGCATCCAATTCTTTTCACAATAGGATCCTCCATTAACATCATGACCTGGAATAGGAATTCGATATTGACTAATTTCTTTTACGCCATCTTCTGTAATTTCAATTTCAGACAGTTCCATTCTTCCAGTACCGATAGTGTCCAGATCTCTACGGACACCACAGATATATAATTTACCATCCCAACGAACAATCCTACAGTCCTCTAGACCAACAAACTCCCAAAGCTCTTTGTCAGGGAATTTTGAAGTATCAATATGATGATATCTCTTAATTCTCATATTTTCATCCATTTCGCACATAATATTTTTAGTGCGAAGACGACAATCGTTCTCTGGGTGAATATAAACTAGGGGACCCCAGTGATGTTCAAACTTCTTCTTTTCGGAATGATATAGAGTATAGTTAATATTTCTGAGATTGACCAAGATCTTGTCACCATCCAGATATATCGATGGATTAGTTAGAGCAGGACCTTTCAACTCTTTTGATGGAATGACTAATGGATGAATACTACCACCATTTTCTATGGCAAGCTTTACAAAATTCATATGAATTATTAAAAAGGTTTCATTGTGGATATTTATTAGTTATATTATAGCATGTTTTTTAATCAATCAGAAGTCGCATAACATTTGATTTCTTTATAATCGGAGTTAGTTAACTCATTTATTTTTCTTTTTATTTCAGACCTTTCATCATTGGTAATATAAACACTACGAGCAAGTTCAATAAACTCTTCGTCAAATCTTTGTTCTTTCTCCAATTTTCTCAACCTGTCTTCTATTTTCCAAAGTTTCTCATTCACCACTTTTAATCTCACTTCATATTCTAAAGTATATTGAGTAAGAGTACTTTTAATTAAATTTAACTCTTCCAATTCTTTTTGAACATATTCATCATCGGTAAAAAGAGATTTGATTTGGAGAATAGAAATTTTATCTAATAACTCTCCCACAGAAACCGGTATTACAATTTTCATAATACTTCTAGTACTTTGCTTTTAATTTTTTGAATTCTATTTTCCCACCAATTTAAGATTGATGTATTGTTCATACCATATTCTAACATGGATTGACACTTTTTCACTGCCTCGCCCCAAGTTTCCGCAAATACCCAAGGAGGATTTTCTTCGTACATAAAGGTGCATTCTATTTCTTCCTTTGAACCAACTACAACAGGAATGGCACCATTCATAGATGCCTCATAAAGGCGAAAGCAATCTAATGAAGAGTTACCACGACCACAAGGAACAAAGATAGACTTGGAATATATCTTACACATCAAATCTTTTGGTGCGGATCTTCCAACAAAGTTTTTTGAAATTTTATGAAACTCATTTAACATTTCTTGTCTATCATTTTTAATTTCTCCAAGAAAAGACCAATTCAAAACCTTACTTTCATTAAAAACTTTACACCCATTCGTACATCCAAGAGGAATATGAATTGTATTCGAAGTATAAGTATACTGTGGATGATGATATTGTCTCAAGAATAAATCACAATAATTACCTAACTGATTAAATTGTTGTAGGTCTTCTACAATCAACTCATCAGAAAGGCAAATTATAATCCTTGGTTTTAATTTTTCAACTATTGATAAAATCTCATTAAATGAATGTGCTCTAGAGGCAAAGATTAAAACCTCACCACGTTCATTTAAGTTATGGGAAACTTCTCCTTTTGGTAAAATTTCTTTCAGTAAAAAATCAGATTCCCATAAACCTTTTTCAAGGGCAATCCTCATAGATTAAATGTATTTTTGATCATCTCAATTAGTTTCTCATTTTTAGAAACAACACCCAGACCATAGCAGTGTGTAAAAGTACATTTGGGAAGATCAATTTCATCAAAGAATTTCTTCACACCATACTCATTACCATTTAAATTTTCAATACAAGTATCATGAAGTAGAATAACTCCATCATCATTTAAAAACTTAGTCCAGGTTTCAAAATCTTTCTTTACATCCTCATAATGATGACTACCATCAATGTGAAGAATATCAATTTGTTTATCCCAAGTTTTTGCCACTTCGTTGAAGTCACCATTAATGAACTCCAAATTATCTTGAAGATGTAACTTCTCTCTCTTCATGGATACAAATGGATATGCCTCCTTCTGTCCAACAAAATCATCCCCACTAAAGTTATCGATACCATAAACCTTTCCGATTCTAGGAATGGCAAAGGAGAAGGTAGAAAATCCATAATCAACACCAAGATCAACAATTACTTCGGGGTTAAGATACTTAACAATCCATTCGGCAAATTGACGATGCCCAATCCATGCTGTTGCTGGAGTATCATCAAGATTGGTAAGGAATAACTTATCAATTGCATCGGTTCTTTCTTTTAAATTTAAAGTTTCTTGAGCAAAAGCAGAAGCAAACACTATGATGTTTGGATTTTGTGTAAGTTTTCCAACCTCTAGTAGATGAATAAATGCTTTACCCATAACTTCACCTCCAATATTCATTGCCTCACTTACGGCATGGAATGCATAGTTTGCGGCTTTCTGAATTTCTTGGGCATTAATCATAGCAATACTAGTCATAATGAATACATCAATTCTTGTCGGATCAAAATATGGTTTTGAAATATTCAGGTATTCTTTTCCAAGTTCAATAGTTTTTTTGAAATTCTTAACTTCAAAATAATGTTTAAAAATAAACCAAAGAAAATAAGTATTGGAAGGATCTTTTTTAAATTCTCTTTCACAAATTGAAAGATAAAACAATTGCTTATCTATATTATGTGATTCTACTTCCTTGGTGATTTTAATTGTTGTCTCAACAGAAACTTCATTTAAATATTTTTCCGTTGGTATAAACATTGGTGTTTCGTGAATTGCATTTGCCCAGGTATAATTTTTAGTTCTATGGAACCTAACATGTGCATTTTGTCCAGGTTTTGCTTCTTCACCTTCAGTCTTATCATACCTCTCATGTTTAAAGGCAGTAAATTCTTCAGCAATCACTTCAAGACCATCAACAAATAATTCTGAAATATCCTCATTAAAATCTATAGAGAATGCCCAATCAGTTTCAACATAAGAAAGTGCTTGATTTCTTGCGACAGAAAAATCAAACTCATCTCTTGTCTGTGGATGTTCATGTACAGTAATACCAGCATCTTTCAAAAGTTGAACTGTATTATCAGTACTTCCAGTATCAACTACTACAGTATGTGAGAACTTTTTAGAGTTCTCAATAAATTTTTCTACATTTTTTTCTTCGTTTTTACAAATTGCATAAAGAGTTACGTCCATTTTTTTACCTCCAGTTGATTGTTTAGTATGACACCAGTGCCAAATTTTTTGTGAATATGTATATTCTAAATTTCCATTTAGAAAAAATACGGTTTTATTTTTAAAGTATTCGTTAACTGCTTGAATGACACCACCCCAACAGGGAGCATAATCATCTCCGGCAATTAATCCACCCGGTTTAAGTTTGGGATACCAAGCAATGATGTCCGCTAAAACATTTTCATAGTCATGTGAAGCATCGATAAAGATAAAATCAATACTCTCATCTTTAAATTTAGATGCCACATCTAAACTTGCTCCCTGAATGGGAGTCACAATATTTGATACTCCACACAATGAAGTATATGTCTTAAAAAGTTTTAGTAAAGAAGATGAATGATCTTCGATATCTTTGATAAGTTCTGTGTGTTCTTCACTACCTTCAAATGTATCGACCGCATAAACCTTTATACTCTTCTGGGACTCTTTAATCAGTTGCCCCAAACAAGAAGCAGATTTTCCCATCCAAGAACCTATCTCAACAAAGACAGATCCTTCGGGAAAAGTATTTACCGCTAATTTATATGCTAAATCTGAATCAAAAAATCCAGGTACATCTTTCCAATTCATATGAGTTTTAAAATTTGTGTAATTTTTAGAAGATCTTATTCCATAAAAATATAAATCAAAACTATTGCTATCATATTCAAAATGATATTCTGAAAAATAATCTTGAAAATTTATTTTTGAAGTGAAATCTATTTCATTTAAATTTTTATAATAATCCAAAGTTAATAATGATGCTCCAGGATCATTATTATGAGTTCCATGCTCTGGTCTTCCTTCAGATGCACAAGTAAAAAAAACTAATCCATCAGTTTTACACAATCTTATCATGTTTTGAAATATGTCAACCCATTTAGGAGTATGTTCAAAACATTCTGTAGAGCAAACTACATCATAAGATTGATCGGGAGCATTATAACTTTCCCCCGAACAAATAATATCTACACAAGGTCCCTTAATAATATCCAAACCAACATAGGTACATTTATTAAAAAAATCTCTAATTGTTCCGTTAAGATACAAACTACCTATTTCTAATACTATTTTAGTAGTAAAAAAATCTGGAAACTTTGTTTTTATTTTTTTTATAAAATTTCTTTGTTCTAAATGTGCCACTATAGGTACGATTTCCAATCAATGCAGGGTGATAATAAATTTGATTCGCAGTGTGTTGAATACCCAGGAATACAAGATATTAAATTTCTTCCATTACTATGTAGTTCCAAAAATTTACCATGATCATATGATG
>Ga0315909_10003716_pt1 | contig 18423 bp, 12 predicted proteins | sample LakEriMetagenome_11_FD_203527 | JGI IMG/M metagenome (GOLD analysis project Ga0315909, IMG submission 203527) | Freshwater fungal communities from buoy surface, Lake Erie, Ohio, United States - Buoy 2 MA125 | ecosystem: Environmental > Aquatic > Freshwater > Lake | place: USA: Lake Erie, Ohio... | reverse complement strand
GTGCTCTCAAAAAAACTTCGAGCTTTTTCAATGCAACCCGGCCAGTCTTCTCTATTTGCAAAGGCGTCAACTACTGTGTCCATTAAACGAACCTCTTTTAATAGAATTTTATTTGAATTATCCTTGACGCCTAACTCAATAGCCGAGAGTATTTGTTCATATATTTCTTTTTTATCCCTAAGGTATTTTTGAATCTCGTCTAACTTTTTCATACTTTTCCATAGAATTTTTCAATCGAGCTCTTATATTTTTCAATGTAGGCTTCGTCGAATCGAGTTTTAGTATTTGGCCTTTTTGCGACGCCCCCGGCGTTTAGTTCGTTAAGCATTCCAAAATCATATTTCGAGGCCTGATTAAAATAGATCTCATTTAGGAATCGATTGTGAACTTCCTCTAAGTATTCCTTAGGGAGCCTGTCAAGTTCCTCATTCGCAATTTCCCAAAAATTTGGAGATTCGAAGAACGCTGACGTATTGACGCAGGTCATAGCTAAATCATCGTTACCACTTTGACTACGGTACGTTCCATTTGAACTTTTACCAAAGGATCCGAGCTCGTGAACGGTTTTGAACTCGTTTGGCAATATCTTATTAACTGCAGCTAAGTACTTAAATCGTTCGCAAAACTTTATCTTGTTTGTTACTGTCAACTTAAGCCCAGGTTTCCAATTTTGAGCAGCTTCGGTATGCTTCGATAGAACTAGCATTCCTGGCCAGTAATCCGGATTTTTTGATATTTTGTCCATCACGTATTCGCCCTTATGATTAAGTTCGATTAAAAGCCTAACTTTATCTGGGTTAAATACTCGAAAAACCAAATGCTCAAGAGAATTACAGTATTCATTAATATCCTTCTGGTTTGTTCGAAACGTCGCAACTTGAACTAGCGAAAAAATGTCGGTTTCCTTCTTAATAAAGTCTTTTACTGGCTCTAACATTTTTATAGGTAAAGCAGCGAACTTAAATACGTTAATGACAGAATAGTCTCGGCTAAGCCCGTCAGCCGTATCAATTGAGAGCACATAGAAGTTATTGTCGTACCGAATTTCATCTAAGTCTAACTTACCAAAGTTTGGATGAACCGAGAATCCATCTAGTAGATTATTATCGACCGGCTGGGCCCAGTCTGGCACAGTGTAATCCGTTCGAAGCTTAAAGATCTTCTTGAGGTCTTTTGAAGGTAGTAGAAGTTTATCAGACGAAAAGAACTGTAGACCGTATTCTTGATTGAAGTCCTCCTCTGATCCCAAGTTCGCAATTGTCATCTTCTTCCAAACATCGTCTCTTCCTGGGACCTGCCACCAGTCTACGCGCAATGGAACATACGAATTCTTTTTCTCGAGTGCTTCCATGTAAATTTCGTAAAATCGATTCATTCCATTTGGAGTTGATGTAATTATTACCTTTGAGTTGCTTGAGGCAGAAATAGTCGGATAGATTGCACGATAAAAGAAATCGAGATACGAAGGATTAATGTGAGCGAATTCATCTATGTACAGAACATGGATTGTAAAACCTATACCTGTGTTCTTTGTCGTCGTGCGACCTATTAGTCGACAGCCGTTATCGAATTTCATCGACATTACGTTATTCGAAATGCATCCAGGTTTTAGAAAAAACGGAAGATTTTCAAAAACGGATTTTATTTTATCGAGTACCTCTTTTGTAGTTGAAGCAATGTTCGCAACGGCTAGTACATTTTTATCAGCATGAAATACTAAGTACCAGGCAATAAAAACACCGGACATTACTGTTTTGCCAATCTGTCGACTCGCCATTAGAATATTAAATCGGTTGTCCTTAAACGATCGAATAATTTCTTCTTGATAGTCGCGTAATGTTATTTGCTGGATACCGTCTTCTGTCATGACCTGTGCGTATTTAGACGCAAAGTAAACCGGGTCGGCTTTACACCTACGAATTTCTTCAAGTTCCTCAGGCGTATACTCGAAAACGATATTCGCCTTTTTCCAAACAGGATCGTTATCTTTGAATGGCGAATTCTTGATAGTCTTAATATCAATTATTCCGTTCTCAAAATCGTCAAGTAATTGTTGAACTTTTTCGCTAGTCCAAATCGCTGTATTTTCTTGATCGAGGTTTGATAATTTTATCCTCGATGCCCCACTATTGCTTAAAAAATCCTTCATATTAGCGAATTAACCTCATCTGAGAAATCGTCGGGGTCTACGTCAGCCTTAATCACATCGCTAAGTCCCTTAGCCTGCATCACTTCGACCTTATGCTCTGGATGTGTTAAATGACGGGAATCTTCCACAGGCTCATCGTCCTCAACTGTTATTTCCTTAATTAAATTCTTTGTGCCGGCCGTTATGTAATACTCGCCGGGCGTTCCAAGCAATGGCGTAACTTGGTTTGAGTTGGACGCGGAACGTTGTTCAACGTCCTGTCGAATTTTCTTGTAGGTATCCTCTAGGAAAAGAATATAGTTTGCTTGAGTTTTAATAACGGTCGTTAGTTTATCTTGAAGCTGGCCAAAAACTTCGAACAATCTTGGATGAGTGTTGCCTTGATTAATTTCTTCAGCGATCTTTTCGATTGCCATTCTAATTGTTTTAAGCTGAAAAAATATATTTTGAATGTTGGTATTGTCGAGAGTCTGTTTTTGCTTAAAGTATTCGTGACCGTCTATTATTCCTAGATCGACATAAAATTTAAGCATTGAGTCGGTTATGCTCTTTGCTTGCTTCTCAAACTGCTTGTTCATTTCCAAGAAGTCGATCGGAGGAGCTGCTGCAATTTCGCTAAGCTGCTCGTCAACGATATCCTCCTCTGGATTTGGGCCTCCAGAATAGCCTCGGAGCAAATCCTCTAGTTCGCTTTTAATTTGAGCCTTTTTCTCCTTGTTAAATACTTGTGCCATGAAAATTTATACAATACGGTTTTCATTCTTATCTAGGGCAGGATTTGCAAATATTTTTATCTGCTTAACTGCTTCAATATGTTCGTATAAAAACGCGTCAATCCTAGTAAGAAATCCGTCCAGTATTGGATTCGCGCCAAACATTTGATTTGACAGAGTTTTAAGTAGAATTTTGCCTTTATACATGTAGCCTAGATGCAAACGCTGATCCTTTCTATTATACACCTGCCAATATATTGAATTTCTTATCATATTAAAGTTTTTCTTTTTCTTGAAACTCGAACCGGTTTAATTTCGATATTTAAAGAGCAGAGAGAATCGTCAACTAGTCCAGTTTGATAAACGTTTCCTTCTCGGTCAGTCCACCCGCCGCGTATTACCGGAAATTCAGCTTGTCCTATAATGATATCGTTAAATCCATCAAGGCCGATTCGATCACTTGGGTCTCGAGCCGGATCAGCTGCGAAGGCTAGTTCATTTCTCTCAGATAGAATCGATATGCTTACTGAATCGACTCCGTTAACTGATTCTACGATTTTAATAAGTTCGCTTTTAGGTATTCTATCATTTCTAGAAAGCTTAATAAAATAGTTTCCAACTTGCGAAGTTATATCGTTTTTGATGGTTTCGGTCGACACGTCATCAAACGCGATAACACTAATATTTAGAACGTACCTGGTTATGACCGGCTCAAGTATTCGGACCTCGCTCGAAATCATTTTTGTTCCCGATCTTTCTATGTACTTAAGAAGCTCCGACTTTTGAAATTCAGTTAACGAAAACTTCGTCGTAGGCAGAGAAAAATAATCTTCGCCAGACTTAAACATTTTTGACACATCAGGTATTAGAAATAAGGAAATCACGCGTGTGTCAGGCAAAATTGGATCAACTCCGTATGTTACACGAAAATCCTTTATTTTTTGGCGAACCTCTGCACTTACATTATTGTACGGGTCGTCTAGAAATACTCGAATAGTTGAAAACATTTGCATCTTATTTAAGAGAACCTCGTAGTTATCTGTGTTAACCAGAGCAAAGTTTCTAGACATCTTTGGTGCGATTAATCTAGTAAGTTCAACCTCCTCCGGGTCAACTCCAAACCCGGGAGGACTTATTGTATAAATGTCAAAAAATTCGTTTAGGTTAATCTCTTCTCCGATTGGCGAGAAACCCGTCTCAGCAAAGGTGAATTGTATTTGGCGAGGATCATCAACTCTGATATTTCCGCCCGATCCCTCCGAAACCAGATATTCAACAATTATTTCCGAGCCAGTCGGCGGCATCATTCCGAATGAGCCGTTGCCGAAGTATAAATCAAGTCCGTTTGTTATCCCGGTTTTTAGGACATAGCCTTTAGCGTTTCTGGGAATATCTAGAATCGAATCGTATTTTGTCCATAACTCGCCATTCACGTATACATTAACTCTAAACTGGTCAATGTAGTAGTTATTCGGAAAGCCTAATTGATAACTTTCAAGCGGAACTCCTTTACCGGTAAATGTTTGACTCTCGATATTTCCCTGTTTAAGAATAAAAATCTTATCGCTATCTTGGCCTGTAAGATTAAGTCGAACCTCATCTTGCGGCAGCTCCATAACATAGGTTAGACCGTTGTTTTCGCAAGTAATCTTAAAAAGATCGTTTAGAATTACTTGATTCGCTGGTGCGGCGATTCCAAGCCGACGCTTAATAGTTATTTGAGCGACTGCCGCCATTGCTCTACTTGGGTTATGGCCAGTTATTGAGGCTAGTGAATAAATTGAGCTTGCTCTGGAGGCTTCATATATGTTAAGTTCGGTTATAGCATCCTCAATGTAATAAAATATAAGCTGGCTTAGGTTTTCAATAACGATTAGCAGCTGACCGAACGGCGAGGCTGCTGTAAATATCGTCTTTGTCTGCTTAAATCGATCCTGCAAAAAGGTAATGGTCTCCTCGAGAAGATCCGTGATTCGCAGCTTGAGGCTCGTAAAAAGCTTTAATGACTCGTTTTGTTCTGAACAGGTTGCCATTAGGCGGACTTTTTTGTTTATTTATCAGCCAAAAAAACCCGTGAGACATTTTAGCCTTTATAGATAAGAATACGGTAATATATCTTTAAATATGGGGACGCCTGGATTTGACGTAGTTGATTTAGGTGCACTTGCATGCCGGGGAAGATGCTGTACCCGTAAAATTCGTGTCGAATCGTAAGTGGCAACACTACATCCTTCTGGAGCCTCGTTAACGAGAAAGTTAGCGCTCCTGCTGGTACTGAGCTCGTAGAAGCCTAGTCCGGTAAGCGGCAACTGCTTAAGTAAAACAAAGTTGCAAACCGGTGGTCACGTTGGAGGTGCTACCCACTTAAGTGAACCTCCCACAGTTGCGAGCAACAATGGCAAAATAGGAGCTCGAGAGTTTGTCAGTTTCGTAAAATTGACCAAGCATGTGAACGAAGGTGTTCGTAGACTTCGAACGGACGAGGGTTCGACTCCCTCCGTCTCCACCGTGACTAAGGGCTCTAGAAATAGGGCCCTTTTCTTTTTGATAAATAAAGGAGATGAAAGCTCTTAACACGGATGATATTTTTCTTCGAAACCTAACGATTGCCCTGCTCGACCTGCTCAACAGCACTATGAGCATTAATTTAGCACGAAACGATGAAGTCGAAACGTTCAACGTGCCGTTTCTCTATAATTACGGAATAGACGAAGGGTTCCTAAAGGACTTCTATGTCGGACTCCCAGATGATTGCCAGATCCCTGTTGCGGAGGGAACTTATGATATTATTCCCAGGGGAGTAGTGACTCTTAATTCATTTCAGGTAAAGACGAGCGATATCACTAATAAGTTCGTTAGAGGTAACTACACTGATCTTGAACGCGGTCAAAACAATCAAAACGTCCTGACCGGTTATTCAGCCGCTCTGTATTCTCTACCAATATCTGCTAAGTTTGATGTAAAGATCATTTGCGATAATCTCAATAAGGCCTTTAAGATCGCGGAGCGAATGCTGCAGGTAAACTACTCCAATCGGGTGATGTACTTTCAGTACAATGGAGTTAGGGTGCCGGCTCAGTTCCAGTTTCCTTCAACAGAGGGCATTACCGATGGCAAAAAGTACGCATTTAACTACACCGACAATAATAAGCTTAATGTAACAATGTCGATTGACGTTGAGACCTACTTTCCAAGTTTTGAGCAGAGCTCAAAGCGCAAGAGTTCAAACTCCATGCAAAATCTTAATTTTAATCTTGGTCAAACAGGTAATGCGGCAGTTGCCGGAGAACCGGATCAGGCGATAAACCCATTTCAAACGGAAGGCGGAGAGGGCCTGTGGTCAGAAGACGGATTTCCGTTGGTGCCATAAAAAATACTTATCAAAATGAGCAGAGCCAGAAAAATATCCCAACTTCCGCTAATTACAAGTATCTCAGAAGAGAGCTTCATACCTATCGTCGTAAATGGCGTTACTTATCGAATTAGACCTGTAACTATTGCTAATTCCGGGACAAGCGGAGGTTCTGGGACGTCAGGTACTAGCGGAACATCTGCATTCTTGATTAACCTTGACGGTGGGACGGCCTTCTCGGCTCCCATCGACCTAAATATTGACGGCGGCGGCGCGGAATAAAATAAGATAAAAAATAGATTAAAAGATGGCAACGAGAATACAACTAAGAGGGGATACCTCAACTAATTGGCTGGACGTGAATCCGACCCTGGCGGAAAGAGAATTTGCGATTGAAACCGATACTGGCAAATATAAAATCGGAGACGGTACTTCCGGCTGGGGTGCTCTACCTTACAGGGGTCTCAGCGGCACGTCCGGCACAAGCGGAACCTCATCAAACGATCTGGTAACGGATATTACCTATTCAAATTTGAGAACTGCGATAGATGAAGGCGATCTGGTCCCCTTTAACTATTACAGAATAACCGATTACAAAACCTGTTACGATCAACCTGATTTCAATTACGTCGGAAACGCAATTTTAGTCGGCAATTACAAAGATGATGCTCCAGTTGAGCCGATTATTGTCATGGCCATGACTAATTCTACTTTAGCGGAAGAAGCGTACCAGCCGGCGTATCCAAAGGATCGTATCAGGTATGACGTTTCATTCAACGTAACGGAAAGGCTCGGGGAACCCGCATACGGCCGAATAACTGAAAGAATTGACGAGTTCAATAACCGAACCGATTATGACCATCGTCAGATATTGTTCAAAAGATACCGACACTACGAAATTCAATTCGGCAATCCATATCAAGGAACTGTTCAGGTAAATGTTGTTTCCTCGACCGAAATGACAGTTCTTGGTACCGGTACGACCTTTACCAATTTAACGGAAGGCAATAAGATAGGATTCGGTAACGATAACGACTATAGAGTTTACGAAATATCGAATATCACAAGCGACACCGAAATGACCGTTCTAGGTTTATCAAATGTGAGCTTATCATCTGGCACTAAAATGTATCCAACGGATTGGGCTGAATATAGTAGTTATTGTCAAAATAACGTAGATGGTTTAGCGGGTCCATCCGGTCCAGTTTTTGAAGAATACTATACATTTGAAGGCACTGATAATTTTAACAACTATATCGGTAATTATGCTAATTTGTTCCAATCGAACGAAAATAATTTTATTTTAGCAAATAATGTTTTTCATAGTAGATTTGAGGGTAATAAATTTGGAGATAATTGCTACAACAACACGTTCTTTGATGATTGCACTAATAACCGTATAGGTAACCATTTTTACAACAATATTACTGACGATGATTTTGATGAAAATGTTATTGGAAATTATTTCTATGACAATAAAATCACCGCAGAATTTTACGATAATAGAATTGGCGAGAATTTCTATGGTAATTACATAGTTCAAATGGCTGGATTTAGTAATGAGTTTTATCGCAATAATATTATGAACGATTTCCGAGAGAATTTAATACAAGGAGATTTTCAAAATAACGAAGTAGGCAGTCAATTTAACCGCAATAAAATCTACGCCGACTTCTATAAGAACGATATTGGTAACGGCTATAATTACAATAACGCGTATTCAGAAGTCTCCGGCAATTTTATCGGAAACGGTTTTGCCAATAACAACATCTATTCTGGTTTTTATGATAATCAAATCGGTGAATACTTTAATGATAATCAAATAGGAGATTCTGGAAATAAAAGTCTGAGAGAGTTTGATAAAAATTCAATAGCCGATAATTTTGAGGAAAACCAAATACTTAGTAGTTTTACCCACAATCAAATCGGAAGTAACTTCTTTAGTAATGAAGTAAACGGAGTTTTTCTAAGAAATGTTATAGGTTATGGATTTCAAGATAATACGGTCGGTTACGATTTTTCCGACAATCGTATCGGCAATTATTTTAATTTGAATCTAGTCGGAGACGGTTTCGCTAATAATTCTATAGGAAATGGTTTCGAGTCAAATGATACTTCTTATGGATTTTCTGATAATCAAATAGGCAATCAATTTGATAACAATACTTTCGGTGATACTCAATATTTTACTTGGAATGATACGAGTATTGAGAACTTATCGGAAAGGGCTTATGATACATTCACAAATGCGCTTGAAGTCTCAATAGGTCAATCCGACCTGGACGCAGATGAGACCATCCTAAACAAGGAGCTAATAATGCATGATACAGTTAACGATGAGTACCATAAGGTTAAATTTACTCAATGGACACTGGGCAGCAACGGCGGAGGTTTCTCTTACGAAAGAACCAAAGTACATCCAACGGTAGAGGCAACGGTATACTTCACAAAGACCAATTACGGTTCAGAAGTCGATGTTATTGTCCCCGGCAGCTTAGAAATAACTAGAGGAAACGGTAGTGGAATCTATAATGTAGCAGAAGAGGCCAGTTGGGCTGAATCTTCTCCTCAAGGAACTGTATGGAATTCTATTTTCACGCAACCTGATGTTGGGCAAGGGTTTGAGCATAATTCAATTGGAAATCAATTTAAAGGAAATTACATTAAAAAATATTTCGCAGGCAACCAAATAGCATCTTTCATTTCAGGAAATGAATTTCTAGGTGACGTTTATGAAAATAGAATTGGCGATTACACCTTTGGAAACGATTTCCTAGGAACAGTAATCTCAAATACCTGGGGTGTCAGTTTCAATACTAACACAATACAATCAATCTTTAGCCACAATGTAATCGGCTTCGGTTTTTCAGGCAATACAGTAGGAACAAGTTTCCAGTTTAATCAAATAGGAAACGAATTCACGAATAATATCGTTGGAGATGGTTTTGGCTTTGGCACATCTGGGCCCAGCGGCCCCGCTCATGCGGGAAATAAAATCGGCAATAATTTTCATGATAATACGATCGGCGAATATTTCTACAATAATACGATCGCTGATAATTTTGGAAATAACGACATAGCCGATTACTTTCAGTGGAATATTGTGAATGCGGATATTGCAGATAACGATTTTCGCCAGTATTTGGGACTAATCGCTAACACCAGTTACGGCTGGAATGGACTGACCTCTCTTCCCGATGACTTCTACACTGGCGTCTCCGGCTCAAATACGGTTGGAAATGGCGTCGGCGCTACGTTTAATATAACAGTACTCGGTGGACAGGTCACAGCGGTTAGCACGGCTAACCCTGGAAATTTATACAATGAAAATGATGTAATTACCATTTTCGGTAATGCAGTAGGCGGAACAGTTGGAACTGATGATATTACCGTTACTGTTACTGAAATAAATTCAGCCCCTCACGTTTACGGAGATTACACGTGCCAATTATTTAAGGTTGCCGGCGGAGGAACGGGTTTATCATACTACAATGATGAGTTTAATCTGGTAACCGATGATATAAATTCATTCTAAAAAAAATAGTCCAACAATGAGAATATGTATACTGTGTGAAGAAAGTAAAGTTCTTCAGGTCAGAGAAAAAATGAAAAGCGATAATATTCTAAGTATTGATCTATCGCCAACTGGAGAATTGCCGGCAACTCATAAATTTTGCTTTATGGCCATGCCAGACGATAAAGCGCAGAAGCTGATGGATTCCGCTGAGCTAACGATAATTGAGGCAATGAACCCCAAAGAATTCTTGGAGAAACACAATCTAAAGAAAATTGGCAAGCTCGGCAATCTATAAGCTAAAGAAGGAATTTATCACAAAAGAAGAGTCAGCTCAAATCGTGAACTGGGTTGAAACGCTCAGCCATGAGGAGGCAGTTGCCAATCACCACCTTAGGGAACTCTCTAAGCGGCTAAATGGCAAATCTTACATGTTTGATATATCAAACACTCACCTAACGAATTACATCACCGGCTTTCAAGCAATTTTCAAAACATCATCAGCGCCTTTGCCTTCACTTATTAATTCGCTAGTAGATCGCATCTCAAATGAATTTGGTTTCTCAAAGGATCACGTTTTTCTACAAGCAGTCGATATGGATATGGGCGGAAAAATAGATCCGCATTATGATGCCGCAGTAGAAGGTTATATCAATTACAAATGTAACCTGAGCGTCCTCTCCGAAGATTATGATTTTTTCATAGATTCCGGCTCGGTGAGAGTTCAAGAGACCGATCTTTATGGGTTTGAGGCCTCTCTGTACAAGCACTGGACAAAAGAGTTTAGCAAACGTCGGATTTTGTTAAGCTTTGGATTTATGATTCCGTATTCCCAGGCTGGCAGGTCAGACTCGGATCCTCGAGTTAGACTCAGTAGACGAATAGAGAAATATTTTCAAAGAAACACCTAAAGGCATGAAGTACATAACTGACATTTCTAAATTTTTAATCCTGGAAGGAGGCAACGCCTTTGCAACAGCCGGCCCAATCGATAGGGCCCAAGTCGAACCGGCGTTTACCAAGTTCAAAGCATCAATTGCGACAATATTTGGTGGGCAGTCCGAGCCCGAACTAATAGGTTCCTGGCGTCAAAAAGCGGTGTCTGGTGACCTTGATGCTCTATTCTATTCGGACCTTAGCCTTGAAGAGATTGCTGAACGGCTAAAGGGCGCAGGCCAAGAGGCCAAGATATTTCACGGTTTCAATATTGTTTCAACCAACTTCGAATACGAACCTGGAAAAGCAGTGCAGGTGGACCTCTTTGTGAGACCTAACGAAACAAGTCGCGAAATGACTACTCTCTTTTACAAATCTCCGCAGAGCGAGGAATACTCTACGAAACATAGAGTCTTTCTAATTTTTGCGGCTCTTGATTCAATGAAGTTTGACGTTGAGGGGGATCCGAACCGGCCCACTAAGTTTAAGGGTTACATGCTAAGACCGGATGGGCTATATGTGTTCACGAAACAGCTCAAGCGCACCAATTATACCATCATCGACCGGGAATTTTTAACAGCTGAGCTTGATCAAATTTCTCAGATTTTATTTGGAATGGCTGTGCCTTATTCTAAATGGAACACCTATGATGGCACTCTAGCCCTCCTAAAAGGTAATGCAGTGCTTAAGATTGATCAAATTCTTGCAGAGTACAGAAAAAAGCTCATGGACGAGGGCCTTCGAATTCCAGAAAGCGCTAGTTAAAGTCAAGCTCTAAATCGAAATTAAAGTACTTAAAGTCAACCGTAAACGTTTGAAATTGGGGCGTGGTTGATGAGTACGATAGAGTTATTGCGCTCATTCCGATAATCATAGGTCGATTGAATATAACTGAACTAACAGCGTAACCTTCATTATTTAGTAGAGTAAGCCGTATTGGGCTAAAAAACGGATGATTTTGGTTGACGATTATCTGATTCGTTAAAGTTTTCCCTAGGGAGTTTTGAGTATTTGTTGGGCTAACATTTGCCGGTTCAAGGTAATTCAGCATGTTATCCATCATGATAAAATAATTAAGGTACGCGTCGGTTAATTTGAACGTGAGCTTAATCTCTCTAGTGAACATGTCGGCAATCGGCTTTGCCGATTGTACCTCTTGAACCTTTCCAAGAGGCCGAACTTGAGTCGGCAGCTGTGAGGTTAACCCGGGAAAGGTTACAGTCTGAATGGTTGAAGCCATAAAGTCAGAGATCGACCTATACGGCAATAACAGATTACGATAGTACTTATTGTACTTTTCGTCAACCTCTGAATTAAAAAAGTCCTGCGGCAAATTAACAATGAAGCTGTTCTGCCTAGAATTAAGTATCATACAGGACTATCTATTCGAGACTAAGCTGACTCTTTAGCGCATCGATAACCCTCTTTGCTGAAATTGATTTGCTGCATTCAAATTGCCGCTGCGTGTCCTTATTAACCGGGCACCAGTTCCAATCGGCTGGATCAAGGCGATGAGAATTAAAACAACCTGCGCATTTTCCAGCTGGCGCGCCAACTCTGGCAATGCCTTGCATCTCGGTGTAATCCTCACTAAAACCTGATACCAGAACAGTCGGCGTACCTGTTGCCCAGGCCAGCCAAGTGAGGCCACTGCCTATTCCAACAAAGGCAGCTGATGCTGCAAGTTCTTCAATAACACCTTCGATTGGCCCATGCGGTAAAACTTTTACGCCAGTCGGCCTGGAATTACCCATATAATTTTCTGGCTCGGCAGATAAGAGTAAAACCTCATAACCTTCTCCCTTGCACCAGTCTACGACCTCTTGCCAGCCGGTTGGGTTATTCCAATACTTTGCTTGACATGTGCCGTGAATTGCTATGGAAATTTGTTTTTTAGGTTTAACCTTAGGTATTGGAATCCTTGGTTTTATTTCTTGATAATCGAGACTCAATATATCGAATGCTGATTTTTGCATCGGCTGAGTCTTAACCTCTTTTGGATTTTGAGTCTTTTTAATTTCGCCGTTTTCATCGTAATACCAGCCTATCGTATACTGTGCAGCAATATTCATAATTGGTTGGCCTGGCTCAATAAATTGAATATGTGGATAGGTTTCTACGAATAGCTGATTCCAAAAGGTTGAACATATCATCTTGCATCCGTGCTTCACTCTAAATTCTTCGATTGCCGGTAGCCAGGCAAGGTTATCGCCAAGAGATTTAGACTCGATTGACACAAGAACTCGACTGTCCCTTAGCTTAAGACTCTCGTCCATTATGATTTCATTTGTCTTTAAATCGGTTACGCGATAACCCCAATCAACGTAGTACGTACGATTGGTTCGAACCCACATATTATTCTCAATCTGCTGTGAAAATTCGACCTGCCCAGTCGAGCGATCAATGAACTCTGCTAAAAACTCTCCAGGTTCACTCTGAAGGATTTCCAGGAAACCTCCTCTAACTGAGTTATAGGTAATAACGTCATTTTTTACCTTACCACGATTCACACCCTGTGCGATTTTATCAACTTCTTTAAGTCGGTCATTTGCGATCTTTGCTGCATTTTGCCAGCTAAACGCTTCTCTAATTTCAGCTGATTCCTTAATTGCCCTGGCCTTATGCTGCTCCCAGTTATCGTATGCATCCCTAATCACCTGAACAAGGTCATCAAAGTCCGGCTCGTACCAATTGCAGCCGGGTTCAAAACCAGCTGCTGGAATTTCGCCAACGATTTTTACAGGCAAGCCTCGGCCCTGTGCAAATTCAAGCTGGCCCGATGCATTTGAGTAGATCGAAGGCGTACCGCTCGCCATTGCTTCAATGAGAGGCAGATTCCAGCCCTCTGACCTTGAGCAAGAAAGAAATACGTGAGCTTCACGTAGCATTTTAGCATGCTCATCTCCTCCTTGGAAATGCACGACCTTTAGCCTAGGGTCATTAAAACCAGCTGTGGCAAGCCTTTCCTCCGTTGAGTTTAGCCCGTCTTGCGCAAAAATGTTATCGGTTGAAAGTACGAGCTCAACCGGCTCATTTGCTGAAAAGGCAGTGAGAAAGGCTTGAATCATTTCAGCAGTGTACTTTCGTGCCTCCCAACGGCCGACTATCACAAAACGAAATGGGCCGCTTTCAAAATCAAATTCAGCTGGATAAAAACGGCTTGAATCGACACCCTCTGGTACAACAAAAACCCGATCGGCTGGATAACCTTGTTCAATGGTCCGGTCTCGTTGCCAATTGCTCGGAACCCAAACTTCGTCAAATGTTAGAAGTCTATTGAAAAAACCTGCAGGCTGTCGAGTTGCTTCCCAAACATTATAGGCTATTGCGTAGTTAAGATAATCGTTGTAAAAATAAGAGTGATTTGTATCGCCCAACACAATATCAATCTCAGGTTTACCGTGGTTAGGCCACTTTGTATAAATCGGCTGATCAACCGGATTTGAACCCGCATCATAAACGGTTTGAGAGACCAGGAGGGTTTTTAGCTCATCGGTCATGTAAGGTTCTTCATTATGAGGCTCGTCGGAAAGGCCTTTCCAAGATGGGCCTATCGAATAGTTTCGAGCCTCAATCGGCCTTAATTTTGAGAGTTCAATGAGTAAATTTTGCGCGTGTTGATTGAAGCCGGTTGTTCCAACAACCGGCGCATTGAGTCTAACCTTTAGTGGCATTTATTAATACTGCTTTAAAAGGTTATACTTGAGTCCAATTGTAAAGTTTTCAAGGCCCTTGGTTTAAACCACCAATTTGGATAACATTAGACTGGGCAACCAATCCGGTTGAGTACAATACAACAAGCCGACACCATGCGCTTGGAAGTCCTGGATCATTCGGGTCTGCAAGCTGCGCAAGTCCCGATAGAGTCGTATAGTCGCCTTCAAACTGCGATGCCGATTCTCCAATTGCTGTACATGTGTAGGTGCCGGGCTCATACGAGGACGGGACTAGCCAGTCTGGAGTCGGCGGGTTAAATGGATCGTCGTATGCGTAGATTAGCTTAATACCGATAATATATCCTGAAGTGGTTGCAATTGGGCCAGTCTCAAGCAGACCGTTAACCTCGACCGTAATGTTTTGGTAAGTAAGATTAAGTGGGTCAAAGTTAGCAGACATTAGCGCACCGCTCGTTGAGCTGATACCAGGCTGAGGCGGCTTTATGCTAGCTGGAGAACCTGGAGCGCCGTACCATGCCCAGGCGTGTATTGTGCTATATTTAATTGGGGAGTTCACCGTGTCGCGATCGAAAGCCCACCAGTATAATGGAGTATTTACCGAAATGGTTGCGGGAACTAATGAAGTTCCGGTACCGGGATAATAGGTAGCGCCGGCGTGGTTAGTTGGATAAGTTGGTTTAACTTGAGTTGTACTCCAAGCTACCCCAGCTTCGTACCATTCTCCGCTAGCCGGCTCATCTAACTCAGCCGTAACAGATATGGTCGAATCTTCAATTGTCTCAAGTCCGACTTGCGGATAATCAATTCGCGTGATCGATACGAATGCTGGCCCTGCTGGAGCAGCGGTAGTGGTTGTGGTTGTTGTTCCGGCTGGCGCTAGTGAGAATCTGCTCGCAAAGTAGTTGTAGTCAGTTTCAACCTCGGATGCGCTAAGGGCCCTGTCCCAAATTCTGACTATTGCCATATCTCCTTTGTTGCTAATCTTAGTAGTATCCCCAATCACTGGAAATCCTATTCTGATACTACCGGCTGCGCCAGTAGCAATAGGCGCACCAAGAGTACTTGTTCCGTTTAATACGCCGTTTTTGTAGCCTCTCAGAGTTTGACTGCTATACGTGTACGTGATGTTCATCCAGGTATTAGCAGTATAAGGGGCGCCGTCGTTTAACAGAGTTGTATTGTCCGGATTTATGGCCAAAAAGACGTATTGACCTAAACTTAAAACAGTCGGTGCCCAAGTTCGAGTGGGAGACGAACTTCCCCAACTAGCAAGAGAGTACGCTGTATTCGCTTCAAGTTGAGGAATTCTAAACCAGATTGAAACAGTTCTTGCGCTATCACCGGTCAAAGTCGACGGCGTTGTTGCCCGTTCTGCCAATATAGCAGCGGCATTCCCGTTCGTGATGTACCCTCCAAACGCCGAATTCTTGACTAGTGCGTTACCTGATGGGAAACCGAAATGCCTGCCATTTCCACTTTGGTCAAGCCAGGTAAGATTAGTTTGCGGAGCAGTTACATTATTCGCGTCAAGGTAAATCATTAGATTATCAGGATTCGGAGTAGGTCCAGCTGTTGTAGTAGTCGTTGTTGAAGTGCTAGTCGAAGTACTTGTTGTTGTCGAGGTCGTCGTGGTAGTTGTCGGCGCAGCTGTGGTAGTCGTCGTGGTAGAAGTTGTGGTAGAAGTCGTTGTTGGAGTATTCACCTTTGTCTGAGACGTATTGACTAGGCTGTAGAATCGTATGGTCTTACCCTCCTCCGGGTGAGAGAACTCGGCCCAAGCTCTTAGTTTAACTTCGCCGTTTACAAAAGACGAAACGTCGATGCTTGCAGTAAATGTGTTTCCTGAGAGAGTTGAGTTTACGTGACTTATTTGATCCGTTAAACTTCTAGCTGAACCGCCTAATGCTGTTACTTGTGGAGTTTCTCCAGGTAGCATAGAGGTTAAGCTAGCATTAATCTGCATGATTTGAGTTGTTGAGTTATACGAAGTGCTAGTGATTCTTAACTGAGGAACTCTAACGACCTTAACCGTATTTCCACTGTAGACGGTATTTGTACCGTCTGTAATGAAGGCTCTCACATAATACACTGGATTACTTGCGGCAAATGCGTCAACTCGTATTAGAGCGTCAGTAAATCCTGAGCCGAAGCTGTAAAGAGGAGTAACTGCGCCGTTTGCTGGAACAGGGCTTCTAACAAGTGAAGCTGGATTATTAACGGTTGTTGAATATACGAAACCAAGCTGCCAGCCGATTACGCTAACGTTGGAAGTCCTAATCAGGAATCGCTGAGCACTTGCTGCTCCAGCGAATGCAAAGAATACTTCGTTAACAGAAAGAGGGTCGTTTGCGTCAGCCTCTCCAGCTTGGCCTTCAATGATTGTGCTTAGGCTAAATTCGCTTATCACTGGGAACGGCGAAGCTGTAGTGGTGGTCGTAGTGGAAGTGCTGGTAGTTGTCGTCGAAGTAGTAGTCGTTGTTGACGTTGTCGTGGTTGTCGATGTGGTTGTTGTAGTGGTCGATGTTGTAGTGGTTGTCGGGGTTGGTACCTTTGTGACGTCTGCTGATAGGCTGTAATATCTCATTGTGCCGTCTGAGCTGATGTGTTCTGTCCATGCATAGACTTTAAGCAGGCCGTCAACGCTACCCGAAACGTCTAGTGTTGCAGTTAGATCATCGCCGTTTCGAGTCGCTGATTGGTGGGTTACCGTACCGTTTGCATCCCGCCAAGCAAATCCGAAAGAGTTTAGGGTCGGTAGAGGGGTTAGAATTGTTGCCTTTGCCGCAATCGTTTGAGTTGTTGAGCTGTAATTTGAAGCCGGGTCATCGGGGAAGGTTTTGAGACTAAAGCCTGGAACGGTAATAGATGTTGTCAACCCGGAGTAAACAGTGACTGGCGTTGTGGTCCCGTATGACAGGTTTTGGTAATCCCTGGTGATGAACGGCTGTAGGTAATAGGTTGGGTTTCCGTTCCACGTGGGGCCGACCCATGAAAAGAGATTTTTGGTATGACCTGCGCCGAATAGATTACCTAGAACGGTTGTTGTGCCAGCAGCATTTCGCTTGAGAAGGTTTGGATCGATGAAGGTTGGATCGGTCGAGAAGACGATGCCTGCTTTCCAGCCAGTTGTCGTGCCAAGAGTTTCAAGTAGAATCCTTTGTCTCGATGGATCCGTGCCTATCTGATTAGAGTAATTGACGTTGCTTAAAACATCGCCCGAGTTCGAGATTGGCTGCGCACCTAGAATCATGCTATTGAGCGCGGCTGCTGTGATGCTCGGTGGCGGTGTGGTCGTAGTACAGAGACCCCAGTCTGGTCGGGAATCCTCAAGGGTCCAGGCGGTTGCACCAAAATCGAAGCCTGGCGGCGCCGTCTGTATGCCAGTAATACACCAGTTTCTCAGGTTCCGATTGAATGATGTCGCATTAAAGAACATCCCATCCATGAATTCCACTACATTGGTCTTCCAGGCGCTAATGTTACCGTTGAATGAACTTGCTCCACGGAAAAGGTACTGCATGTTTTTTACCTTAACTGTATTCCATTGGCCTATTTCTTGATCGAATAGGGTCGCCCCGTCGAACATCCCTTCCATGTTCGTAACATTTCCAACGTTCCCGTTCCAGCTGGCAAGCCCTAACCCAATGAAACTTGTAGCTCCCTGGAACATGTAGCTCATGTCTGTGACGTTTGCTGTATTCCATGCGGCAAAGTTAATATTTAGGCTCGCTGCTCCGGCGAAGGCATAATCCATTCGAGTAACGGTTGATACGTTCCAATCTCCAACGTCTCCGTTAAATTGAGTTGCGCCCCTGAAGACATTTCGAATATCTGTGACTCCACTCAAATTTGGTGGGTCAGGCGCAGTGTAGTCTGTTAAATTTGAGCAGCCGTAAAAAGCACTTCGCATCGAGGCCCAAGCAACCTCTCCCCAACTCTCAATGCCTGTAATCTTAAGCCTATCTCCAGTATTATTGAAAAAGATTTGCGGAAACTGGCCAGAGACGCGTATTCGGTATTGACCTGCGACCGGAAAGGTTATTTGAGCTGGTCCAGTCTGATCGTAAAGAGCACCGGTTGTT
>Ga0315909_10003714_pt1 | contig 18430 bp, 19 predicted proteins | sample LakEriMetagenome_11_FD_203527 | JGI IMG/M metagenome (GOLD analysis project Ga0315909, IMG submission 203527) | Freshwater fungal communities from buoy surface, Lake Erie, Ohio, United States - Buoy 2 MA125 | ecosystem: Environmental > Aquatic > Freshwater > Lake | place: USA: Lake Erie, Ohio... | reverse complement strand
GGCTCAAAGCCAATTGGGAACGTGCTCCACGTTTTATGAAGTATTATATGATCATAGCAGTGATGGTGCTAATGCTTATAACTTCAATGGGTATCTTTGGATTCCTTAGTAAAGCGCACAATGACCAAAACTTAGTCTCCGGCGATGTTCAAAGTAAGATTGCCATCTATGACGAAAAGATTAAGACAAGTAAAGATAATATTGAAGCTAATCGTAAAGCACTTAAACAGATGGATGAAGCTGTGGACCAAAGCATGGCACGGTCAACTGATGAAAAGGGTGCTAACCGTGCAGTATCGATTCGTCAATCGCAACAAAGAGAACGTGTTCGTTTACAAACTGAAATTACAGCAGAACAAAAAAACATTGCCAAACTTAACGAAGAAGCTGCACCCATTCGTGCTGAAGTTAGAAAAGTCGAAGCAGAAGTTGGGCCGATCAAATATATTGCCAAATTTATCTACGGTGATCACGGAGCAGATGAAAACTCATTAGAACGTGCAGTAACATGGATCATTATCCTTATTGTTATTGTATTTGATCCGTTAGCAGTTATTATGTTGTTGGCCGCCCAAATGACATTCGGTTGGTACAGAAGGCAAGAACCAAAATATGAACCAGATAATGGTCCATTAACAGACACACAGGTAGAACAAATTAAAGAAGAGGCACCGCAAAGAGAATTCAACTGGCCCCAAGTAAGCTCATTTTGGCCATTCCCATCACAACAAGGAAACAAAACTGTTGAAGTTTCAAACGAAACACCGTCGACTGCACTAGGAGGTGATATAACAGCGCCGGAGGAAACTACCATAGATTTAGAACCTAACTTTATTAAGCAGGCCGAAAATCGTGTTCAAGACCGTTTGGAAAAAGTTAACCAGGAAGAAGTTCCAGTTCCATTAGATCAATGGAACAAGATGATTGAGGAAGCAGAAAAGGCAGTTGAAGACGAAAAGAAGGCACAAATAGAACCATCCCCGGAAGTAAACATAGTTGAAGCAGCACCATATCAACCTGGATATGAAGATGTTGCTGTAATAGACGATGCTGGAATGGAACTTGAAGAATCAAAAAAAAAGACTTACATGACAAAGGACGAAACGGGCAAGATACAGATCAAAGACAGATCGTAACAGGTTATGTACAAAATGCAGAACAAAGTGAAGAAACTATTTGGTCTCGCATTAGTAAACCTAAAGACGACTTGTATAGGATCTATGACATAGCTCAATTCAATGATTTAATAATTGATAAATTTTCGGACCCTGCGCTTTATAATTTTGTAGAAGAAACAAAAACACGTGGCCCAAAATTTGCCAACTATTCGAGAGAACGACTACAGGAATTTGCAAGTAGGATATATGAACTTAGGAAAAATAACTCTAATAACACCGCCGGATAAATTATTCAATTTGAATCTAAGTTATCTTTTAGTTAAGCCTTCGAATTACATTAAACAACAGTTCCAATCTATCTTGAGTAAAAGTATTGATGATTTAAATATTTTTATGTTTGATGAACAGGAAACTGATATAAGTTGGATGCTAAGTGTAGCCCAACAAGTAGATGTAGTTATTGTAGACGTTGACAACTGTGACATTATAACTCAAAAGTTTGTCACATTCTTGTTGGCGCAACCTAATGCACACTATATAACTAAAGATGAAACAACTCCGTATAATCTAATATCTAAAAATAGGATTTGGGATTTGGATCAGATTGTAGAACAGTTTTCCGATAATAACCAAGAGGATGATGATGAATCAGAAGAGTAAAGGAACAGGTATTACCGTTAGAGATAACGAAAATATCAACCAAGCACTAAGACGTTTTAAACGTAAAGTGGAAGATGCTGGCATTTTGGACGACCTACGAGCCAAAGAGTTTTACGAGAAACCAACAACTGCTCGTAAACGTGCCAAAGGCGCCGCCAAAGCTCGTTGGCGCAAGAAGCTCGAAAAAGAAAGTTTACCTAAGAAAATGTATTGACATACTGATTACTATGTGTTATAATTTAAGTTCATAATAAAGAAAGAACTTAGATGGCAAATACAGACGTAATGATTGACTTAGAAACACTGGCGACATCCACCGATGCCGCCATTCTTACCATTGGAGCCGTAAAATTTGATCCATTTGGAAGAGAACTTTCCGAACCTGTTATGGATAGCTTTTATTGTAAAGTTGACCAAGACAGTTGCGACAAGCACGGATTGGTAGTTATGGATGATACTGTTGCATGGTGGGCTCAACAAAGTAAAGAAGCGCAGGAAGCCGCATTTGATCCAACGGATCGTATTTCCTTAGAAGATGCATTTCAACAACTATATAAGTTTTGCTGGGGAGCAAAGCGTGTATGGAGTAACGGATCAACATTTGATATTATGATCTGTGAACATGTATTCAAAAAAGTAGGCCGTGCAGTTCCGTGGAAGTTTTGGGAAATACGTGATGTGCGTACAGCATTTGACATTGGCATCAATCCACAACGCCCACCAGTTACAGCACACCACGCATTAGAAGATGCTTGGAATCAAGCAGTTGGCATTCAAAATGTATATAACACATTGCGAACTAGCACAACAAAAGATGGCAACTACATAGCCCCATTTTCAAATCAAAGGTAATACTATGGACAGTCAAACTAAAGAAGTTATGGACATTCTCCAAGAAGAATGTGCAGAAGTGATTCAAGCGGTAAGTAAAATTAGTCGCTTTGGACTAGATAATCTTAAGCCAGGAAAACCTAAAACTAATAGGGAACACTTGGAAGAAGAATTGGGCGATTTACAAGCTATGGTAGAAATTCTACAAGAGCTTGATATTGTAAGTTTTAGCAATATTGAACGTGCGGCCGAAGCTAAACGTGAAAAACTTAAAATCTGGTCCAATATCTTTAAAACAGAGAATATCTGAGATAAATAAATTTGTAGAGCGCCGTAAGGGCCTACATATTCTTGCTTAATTAAAGGAGAACAATATGAGCAAAATCATCGGTATCGACTTAGGTACAACAAATAGCTGTGTAGCAATTCTAGAAAACGGTATTGCTAAGGTAATTGAAAACAGCGAAGGTGCTAGAACAACACCATCAATCATTGCGTATACAGATAAAGAAATTTTAGTAGGCGCAACAGCAAAACGACAAGCAGTCACAAACCCAAAGAATACTATCTACGCAAGTAAGCGTCTTATTGGACGTAAGTTTGACGAGAAAGAAGTACAAAAAGACATTGACTTGATGCCATATACTATTGTCAAAGCAGACAACGGTGATGCATGGATTGAAGCCAATGGCGAAAAACTTGCTCCACAACAAGTGTCAGCAGAAGTACTTCGCAAAATGAAAAAGACTGCCGAAGATTATCTAGGCACAACAGTGACACAGGCTGTCATTACAGTTCCTGCCTACTTCAATGATAGTCAACGTCAAGCTACTAAGGATGCAGGTAAGATTGCTGGCTTAGAAGTTCTACGTATTATCAACGAACCAACAGCGGCTGCATTGGCCTACGGTGTAGACAAAGCAGACAAGCGTGATCGCAAGATTGCAGTTTACGACTTAGGTGGTGGTACATTTGATATTTCCATTATTGAAATTGCCAACATCGACGGCGACAAGCAAATTGAAGTATTGTCAACAAACGGCGATACATTCCTAGGCGGTGAAGACTTTGACCAAGCTATTATGGATCACTTGGTTGCGGAGTTTAAGAAAGATTCAGGCATCGATCTTAAATCAGATATGTTAGCACTACAACGTTTGAAAGACTCAGCTGAAAAAGCTAAGATTGAATTATCAAGCGCACAAAGTACTGACGTTAACTTGCCATACATCACAGCAGATGCAAATGGTCCTAAACATTTAAACGTAACAATCACTCGTGCTAAGTTTGAACAAATGGTTGAAAAACTAATTGAACGTTCAATCGAGCCATGTAAGATTGCTATGAAAGATGCCAAAGTTACAGCTGCAGACATCGACGAAGTTATTCTAGTTGGTGGACAAACACGTATGCCTAAGGTACAAGAAGCAGTTGAGAAACTGTTTGGCAAGGCTCCACGTAAAGATGTCAACCCAGACGAAGCTGTAGCCGCTGGTGCCGCAGTACAAGGTGCTGTACTAGCAGGCGATAAGACAGACGTTCTATTGCTAGACGTTACACCGTTAACACTGGGTATTGAAACAATGGGTGGTGTGTTTACTAAATTAATCAATAAAAACACAACTATTCCAACTAAACACTCACAAACATTCTCAACAGCAGAAGACAACCAGCCAGCTGTAACTATTAAAGTTGCACAAGGTGAGCGTGAGTTGTTTAAGTATAACAAACTATTAGGCGAATTTAATTTGGAAGGTATTGCTCCAGCAATGCGTGGACAACCACAAATTGAAGTTACACTTGATATTGACGCAAACGGTATTCTTAATGTAAGTGCCAAAGATAAAAACACTGGCAAAGAAAATAAGATTACTATCAAATCCGATTCTGGATTAACCGATGCTGAGATCCAACGTATGGTTCGTGAAGCAGAAGAAAATGCAGAGTCAGATAAAAAAGCGGCAGAGTTAATCAATGCACGTAATCAAGCCGAAGGTGCTATGCATAGTATTAAGAAAGACTATGAAACACACAAAGCTGAATTATCTGAAGAAGAACGTACAACGTTTGACGAAGCCGTTAAAGCAGCAGAGGATGCATGTTCCGGAGAAGATACGGAAGCAATCCAAAAGTCTGTTGAGAAACTTTTTGAATCCGCAGGCCCTGTATTTGCCAAAAAACAAGCGGCTGAGTCTGCCAAAGCAGAATCAGAAGCTAAAGGTGAACAAACAGTGGATGCGAGTTTCACTGAGGTTGACCCTACAGACAAAAAGTAATATAATACAAACGTAGGATGCCTTCGGGGTCCTACAAATGTTCTTGCTAATAAGGAGATCTAAAATGACACAATTAAGAACAATCGACACAGCCGCTCTAGCACAACTGAGCAAAGCACTAGTAGGTTTTGATCGCTATTTTACAGCGCCACATCACCAAAATGGTAATTATCCTCCACATAATATTGTGAAGTATGATGACACGCACTATGGCATCGAAGTTGCCGTAGCAGGTTTCAGTAAAGAAGAAGTTACTGTAGAAGTAGATCAAGACCAACTAACAATCCGTGGAGTTAAAACTCGACTAGATGAAAATACTGTAGAATATTTGCATCGTGGATTGGCAGCTCGTGACTTTGAACAAACATTTACTCTTGCTGAGTATATGGAAGTTCGTGGTGCTAAGGTAGAAAATGGAATGTTACAAATTGACATTCAGCGTATTGTGCCAGAAGCATTGAAGCCGCGTCAGATAGAAATTAAATAACTGTAACCCGGGGGAGGTAACACTCCCCCATAACTTAAAGAGAACGAGATGCCTAGTACCGATATCCAGCTAGATGAAAAAATTAAAGTAACTGCCCAAGAACCACGTCGCTGGAAAGTTATTTTGCTTAATGATGATTCGACTCCTATGGAATTTGTAATTTCATTGTTGATTGAAATTTTTAAACACACTACCGAAACAGCCAAAGATATAATGCTTCAAGTGCATGAAACGGGCAGTGGTATTGCTGGAGTTTATAGTTTTGAAATTGCCGAAGTAAAAGCAGTTGAAGCAACTCAACAAGCACGTACTAACGGATTTCCTCTTCAAATTAAATTGGAAGAAGAATGAGTCTAAAAGAACTTACACACGATGCACACAAAGAAGCAGAGACTAAACCTTTTGTAAAGGTATTGTTTTCAGGAAAGATTGATCCTAAGTTGTATGCATTGTATTTAAAAAATCAACATCCTTGCTATGAAATACTAGAAGTATGTGCTATGATGTATCCAGGCTTAATAGGTGGAGCAGATGCTCGACGTGCTCCTGCAATTAACTCAGACTTTCAAGAACTGTGGGACAAAGACGTAGACGGTGAGCCTACTATACTGCCCGTAGTTAAACGATATATTGATTATATCATGTCTATTAAAGACGATCCTAAAAAACTTTTAGCACACATTTATGTACGACACTTTGGCGACATGGCTGGTGGACAAATGATTGCTAAACGTGTTCCTGGATCAGGACGTATGTATCAATTTGAAAATGCTGATGCGCTCAAAGCATCAATACGTGAAAAACTTAGTGACGACATGGCAGATGAAGCTAAGGTATGCTTTAAGTTTGCAGGCGAGTTATTTGAAGAAATGATGACATTGGTGCCTAATGAGTAAAGTATGGGAAACGCTGATTGAAATTCAGCACCTTTTAGAAAGTAGTTTTGATGCAACAGGAAAAGAAATCTTTGAGCCGGGTATGGATCGCTTTAATCAGCCTGGTTGGGTTAATCGTGTTTGGACCAGTGACGCTTATCGTAGGGCTCACGTTGATGTTGTGGATGCTAGAGAATCCAAAGGACTCTGGATGATGCATTGTTGCATCTTTCCACATACACATAATCCAGCACCAATTTACGGCTTTGACGTTATAGCTGGTAAGAACAAGATTACCGGCTGTTTTCACGATTACTCAAAAGCAGGAGATGCTGAACATCCTATGATGGAATGGTTTGCTGGTGAAGTCAGCAAGTTAGAATGGCGCAGAGAACGTGCTTTACCAGAGTGGGCTACTAACATATTCAGCAAGAGTATGGTAGCTGCAGGTAATGTACAAGACGAAGCAGAACTAGAACAAATTACAAATCTTGCTAAAACTACAGTATCGCACTATCTAAGCACGGTAGCTGAAACAAACAATACAGCACAAGATACTACAGAAGCACAGAATTACTATGCACAAAATCAGAAATGTAACCCCCATACACCACGTGTAATGGTTAGTTTAGGGCTTTCTGAAGAAGACGTTAAACATTTCATACAAGAATGCCTCTTCCCTGAAATCGCATAAATATTGTTACTATGCGATTTAACGATTTTAAATATCTGACTCCTATTCTTGAGATGGCTGGCGAAGCCGTCGTTGATTTAAAAAATTACCTTGCAGGAAAAATCAAAGACCTACCTGCAGACGAAGCCACTGTAAAAACTCTAAGAGAAATTGAAGACTTGCTTAGAGATGTCAATGCTGGCGGCCGCACAGGTAAACTCAATAAAGACCTTCAGAGCGTCAACGACCCAGTAGTTCGCGAAGCTCACATGTTACTGGCTAGATACATAAATCAAATTCTTTCATTTGGTAATGCAACTCCAGAGGATCGAAAAGAACTATTCGATTTGTGGAAAGCAGATAGACTTGTTAATTTAGATACATTGCTTGGCGGTGATCTAGCAGGCTTCACTGAAATATTCAACGGCTACAACAGCAATCCATTAATACAAGAACTAGTTGACGAACTTATGGTTATTGGTGCATTAGGGCATGGAAAGGGCGAATTTGGTCTTAGTGTATTAAGTAAAAGTATTAATAAACCTGCAAGCGGAAAAGGCGATTTGTTAGTTGACTACAAAGGTGAAGAAGTTGCCGTTGAAGTTAAAACAGCCGACATGGGCAAGGATAAAAAAGTAGTTGACCCTAAAACAGGTAAAACAGTAGTAAGAAAAGGTAAAATGAGCTCTGCTCGTTTTGGTGACCAAGAAGTTGTACCAGGTCCTGGTTATGAAGCTGCATCACTAGCACTCAATAACTTTGTAAAGAGCAAAGGTAAAACAGTAGGCGACAGCGGACTAAACATCGGTGCTGCTATTGAACTATTAAAAACACTCAAACCTGCAGATGCTAACACGTTAATGGGTTTAATAAGAACTAACGTTAAAATTGTTTTTGGTAAGCAGTTTGAAAATCCACGTCCTGATTACAAAACTAAACTAATCAAAAACATAAATGGAATTGTGTCTTCTATAGAAAAGGGAGATTTAAATTCCGCAATGCAGTTCTGGTCAAGAGCTAGTTTTAATTACTATATGGCGGCAAAACACGATGACGGTGTGTTGTTTATTAATATTCCAGCAAAGACCTGTGTATACTATAATAGCGCAGAAGATTTGCAGGGCAAAGGCTTACGTCTTGATGCAGATACTACTTACCTAAGCGGTGGCGATCCTAAGAGAACAGTTTACCCACAAATTAAAGTTGTTCCAAGAGATTACGGAACAAGTGTTATTACACCAGAGTTAGAAAAAGTAAGTAAACAAGGAAAAGAAGTAAAAACTCCTGCGGCTGCTGCTAAACAAGTAGCTAAACAAAAAGAAAACTTTATGAACTGGGCTACAAAGTTTGCTAACTTGCGTAATGTCACAGATCAGCGCATTATTCCAAAAATGGCTGATGCCGCTTATGAGATGAGAAAGGCAGGAGTTCCTATAGATGCAGTTATTTCCGAACTAGAAACTCAATTCCCACAACTGATTAAAAACGTTGTAAGAGCAAGACAAGTACCATCAGCAAATCGACTTTACACACCATACGTTCCTCCCGAAACATCCGACGAAGAAACAGTTTAATCTAGATTAAACTCTGTTATAATTTTCGCTACATATCCTGTAAATACTATACAGGATACCGGGAGCGAACCAATGTCCAAATTACCAGTAGTAGCATTTTTAGTATTACTGCCTTTAAACGTATTGGCAGCACCTCTTGCTGACTTTAGTTTCAAAAGCCCTGCGTTTAATGGCATAGGTTACAGTAGTCATGTGTTGACATTAGAAAACCAAGAATTTACACGACAGAAAGCTGCTCGTGATCAAATACAAGCGGCTTTAGATAAAGCTAAATCTGACGCTTCGAACACTAATATGTCTAAGTTTCTAAATAACTTAGAATCACGTATCTACGCACAAGTTAGTCAAAACTTAGCAGCCGCAATGTTTAAAGATGGCGGGTCTACAGAAGGTAGATTTGTTATGACAAAAGATGCTAATGGCAATCCATTAACATACATGGACTGGTATAAAGGTTTAGAAGGCATTGTTGTTACTGTAAACCAACCAGGTCAACCGCCAACAACAATTACCGTGCCGCTTGGCCAATTCCAGTTTTAAGGATAGACTATGAAAAAGACATTAATAGCTCTATCAATATTAACATTGTTAAGTGGTTGTGCAATGATTCAAACTACTGGATTGAGCGAATCTGATCCAACAGTAACTACACAACGACCAACGGTTAAAAGAGAATTTGATACACTTCCAAGTCCTGCCGCCGGCAAACGTGTAAGTGTAGCAGTTTACAGTTTTACTGATAAAACAGGACAACGTAGACCACAAGCCAACGTAGCAAGTTTAAGTATGGCAGTTACACAAGGTGCTGATAGTTTCTTAATTAAAGCACTAAGTGATGTAGGCCGTGGAGAATGGTTTGAAGTAGTTGAACGTGGCGGCCTCGATAACTTGACTAAGGAACGATTAATCATTCGTCAAATGCGTGAAGCATATGAAGGAGCAAATGCTAAACCATTGATGCCAATGCAGTTTGCTGGCATTATTCTTGAAGGTGGAATTATTGGCTACGATGCTAGTACAACCAGCGGTGGCGCAGGTATGCGTATATTTGGTATTGGTAAACAAACTCAGTGGTCAACTGATACTGTAACTGTTAGTTTAAGAGCAGTTAGCGTAAACACGGGTAAAGTTATTGCCAGCGTTACAGTACAAAAGACAATATTAAGTACAGCAGATTCAGCAACAGCGTTAAAGTTTTTTGATAACGCAACACAGGCATTTGAAGCAGAGGCAGGTTTAACAATTAATGAGCCAGGCACATACGCAGTTAAGGCCGCGACTGAAATGGCAGTAGTTGAATTAATTAAAGAAGGACAGCGTAAAGGAGTTTGGGATTTTAAACAAGAAGTTAAAGAGCCACCGGCAATGTCATTTGTACCAACACCGGCTCCAGCACCAGCTCCTGTAATTAGCAGTGAAATTAAACAGGAAGTTAAGCCAGAAGTTAAGCCAGAAGTTAAGCCGGAAGTTAAAGTAGAGGAGAAGAAAGATGTCTTGGTTCAACCACAAACCAAATCCGAAACGAAAACAGAAACCTTACCCGTTGCCGCCACAGAAGTAAAAAAAGAAGAAACTGATAAAGCATTGTTTGGACAACGCACATTAAAAGAAAATTCTTTCTTATATGTAAGAGAAAATGAATCAAGTACCCGCAGATGGTGGATGCCTAAAGGAACAGTAGTAGATGTAAAACAGCCCGGGATAGAAGGGTGGTGGAGAGTAACAGTTGCTGACGGAACTGGCCGCGGTGGTTGGATTCAAAGCAATAAGCTAGGTAATTAAACAGAGGAGATGTTAATTTTTTTACATGTTAATTTTTTTACATGTTAGAAAAATAACAGCAGAGTATAATTTTGTAGTAGATATATTTAAATAAAAGAGGTAGAATAATAATAATAATGGCCATGGGCCAAGGAGCTATTAGGTAAACAATTAACCTAATTTGTAAACAAGATGGATAAAAGAATCAAAGGCGCTGGTGGGTTGTCGAGAAAATTACTCACAATTCTGGTGTTGTCTGGAATGGCATCACTGGGACATGCGGCTGATAACAGCATATACATTGACCAGTCTGGCGATTTCGCTAACGTCACTATTAATCAAGACGGGGCAGGTAACCAGGTAAAAGGCTTAACATCAGCGGTTGCTACTAACAGTCCAACTGATCCTGCTCTTATTAGAGGTGACGGGGTTAATGTTAATATTAATCAAACTGGAAGTAATAACAAACTAGGACTAGGAATTGATGCTACTATGGGTACTAGCAAGAGTGTTGATTTAACTTATAGTACCGTTAATAATGGTAACATAAGTGGAAGCAACAACTTGGCAACATTCCAACTAGGAACAAGTAGTGCAAGGGCTAGCGATACTATCGTAAGTGTTATCCAGCTAAACGGCAACAACTTGGCAAACGTTAGTATGACAGGTAGTGACAATCAATTAACTGCTATTCAAAGCGGTGGCAGTGCTACATTGATTTCAACTGTTAATGCCAGTGGAACTAGACAAGATATTACAACAAGCGGTGGTACAGCAAACAGCGTTACTACTAACTTAACAGGCGATAACGGTAATGTTTATGTAAAATTAGAAGGTGCTACTAATACTGTTGATATTGCTCAATCAGGTTCTGGAGGAGCAACGGGGCATGTTGCATGGATGGATATCAACGGAACTGGCAATAGTGTAACATTAGCACAATCAGGCTCACCAAATGCTAACTTGTTTAATTTAAAAGTTGGAAGTGCAGGCTCTGCATCTAATACTAACACATACAATATAACACAAACAGCAAGATAAGGTAACTAATGAAAATATGGCCGGCGATATTGTTCTTACCATTGCTAGGTACATCGCTAAGTTACGCTGCGATTGGCAAGGTAACAGAACAAATTAACACACCTCCTAGTATCCAGAGAGCAAATCAAACGCTCTCTGGTGCTAAGGGTACCGGTGTGGAAATGAACGATGCTATAAAAACACAAGCAGGCAAAGTAGGCATTACCTTTGAAGATGATACAAAGGTACAAGTCAACGAAAATAGTAAACTAGTCATCGATGACTTTGTTTATGATCCAAAAACTAAAGCAGGTAAACTAGGTGCTAAAATTGCCCTAGGTACTGTGCGCTATGCCAGCGGACAGATTGCTAAGAACAGTCCACAGAACGTGGCACTGAACACTCCAACAGCAACAATTTCAGTACGTGGTACAGACTTTACAGCGTCGGTGGATGAGTTAGGCCAAAGTACTATTATTCTATTGCCTAGTTGTCCAACGGATCGCCCAACACGATCACTTAAAGATATAGAAGCAAATTGTAAGACTGGCGAAATTACTGTGGAAACAGATGCTGGCATTGTTATACTCAATCAGCCATTTCAAGCAACACGGGCAAATAGTCGTAGTCAAGCACCCAGTAAACCGGTGACATTAAATCTCAGTGAAAATGCCATTGAGAGTTTGCTAATATCTACTCCTGAAGAAATGAAGTCTAACAAACAAGATGAACGCCGTACTATGAGAGGTCCATTGGATATAGATTTCTTAAAAGAACAAGGCTTAACCAACGCATTAGATGATAGTGCTAAACAGTTTTTCCAAGACAGACTAAGTCAAAACTTTTTAGACAATAGTTTCTTAGCAAGTCTATTTGACATTATGGGCAATTCGCTCAATGAAAGATTACTAGATGAAGTCGATAGTATGTTGCCAGACTATAAAAAGTCTAGTGGTATTATAGTAGTTAAAGAAGATCCAACTGTATCATTGTGTCGTGACAACGGTGCTGACCGTATGTGTATAACAACACCGCAAACTCAGAACTCTACATTGTACATGACACAGAATAACATTGAGTTTAAGAACCGTATCAATCAAGGCGGCAACACAATTATTACAGTAACACAAAAATGATAAAACGCATATTGTTTATATTCATGTTGTTATTTTCACACTTGTCAGTGTCTGCTGGCATCACAGATGGTAAGTTTGGTATCAACCAAATTTTCGATGTACAGTACTGGTGGAACGGGACAACACTAAACGCCAGTAATTTTATTGCGCCATACGATAAAAACTTTCAAACTGTAACTGCAACTAGTGGTCAATACTTTCAATTTTTTGCCAGTACAACTAATCCTGGAACATACGGTTTAAAATTAATGAATGCCGATGGGTCGTTTAATCGAATAGTTCATGATTACGGAGATATTACAGCACTAGGTAATGGTGCTATTTTCTACATTGGTTCTGGATTTTTTGGTAATGTTATTACTACTGCCGCAGGTTACAACTACGGAGCCAGCGCACAGTTTACCAATATGGATACTGATGTAACTAGTACAGATCTAAACAACTATACCTATGCTAGTTCTACACCATTATCGGCAGGACAAACGGCTCAATCGTCTACACCTACCGTTACTAGTACAGTAATAACATACACATGGAGACAGACAGTAACAGGCAATGTTACTAGACTGTATCGTACAAAAGTTACTACTACAAACTACAGTGATAATACAAGTACTAGCACAGCTGATCCTGAAATATTATACAGTACAGCGACCGCAACAGTTACTGAAGTTGTTTCATCAAACACACAGCAAGGTGTGGTTACTACTACAACCACACGAACTGACACAGTGATGGCCGACAACTCACAAACTACTAGTTATAGTAGTTCTAGTGTAACAACCCCATGGCCAAGTTATGTAACAATTGGCTCTGGCAGTGTGAGCCAAGACATAACTTTTGGAACAATCAACGGCCCAACGTTACCTCAGCAGACAAAAATCGATGTTTGGACTAACAAAACTATAACTGATGGCAATAAAATTTATATTGATCAAGTTAACGGTAGCAATAATACAGTTACTATGGATCAGGACGGCAATAAAAATCTTATCAATGCCACAATAAGCGGCAATACTAATAGTGTGACAGCTAAACAAGGTGTGCCAGGTGTTGGGCAAAATGAAATTAAACTTAATCTTACTGGGGACAGTAATACATTAAATATTAACCAAGCACGTACAACACTAGGTAGTCCCTTAGGAACAAACGGTCACTATCAAAGTGTAGAAGTTACTGGTTATCAAAACACAGTTACTACACAGCAGACTAATACTGGCGGTGTTGGTGGGCAATATATGGAAACAACTGTTAATGGTAATCAAAATAGTGTAGTTGCCCGCCAGACTGACAATGGTAATAAAATAATGTTCAACAGCATCACCGGCAACAATAATACTGTTGATGCTGTACAGAAAGGTACAGGCCAACATTACTTAGAAAACAAACTAACAGGTAACGGCAATAGTGTTAGTGCGTTACAAGAAGGAAGCATTGCTAATCGAGCAACAATAGACTTAACAAATAATGGCGGCCCAGCAAGTGTTATATTACAACAAACTGGCGGACAGAATGTTAGCATAACTACCGGATGTGCTACAGCAGGTGGATGTGCGCCTGTTACAGTAAGACAAGGATACTAATATGTTAGATAATATACAACCGATATGTCGTGTACCCAATTGCAAAGAAGGCGTTCAATTGTTATCAAAACAAGGCGATACTGTGCGTTACATGATAACGTGTAGAAGGCATTGGGTTGAATTAATACCAAATCAAGGATTAAAAACAGCATAAATATTTAATGCTGAAAAAAATCTTATTAAGCCCGTGGACTGCTCTATTAACCCTAGCGTTAGTAGTGGGCATACGTATAGCAGATCCATCATTCGTTGAAAGCGTAAGACTACGCTACTTTGACACACTAATCACTGCCAAAGCTCCTACAGAGAATAATATCTATACGGTCAACATAGACGAAGCCGCACTAGACAAATACGGACAGTGGCCGCTACCAAGGGCAGAATATGCTAAAATTATTAAAGACTTGTATGATCGTGGTGCTGGCCTTGTCGTTCTCAATGTGCTTATGGCTGATCCTGATCGTACTGGTGGCGACGCAGTTCTCGGATCTGCTCTTAAAAACTATCCCGTAGTACTAGGAAGTGTACCTAGCAACAAAACAAAGAATACACCACGTGTACCAGGCAGTGCCGTAGTTAATTCAGACTACCTAAATCAAATTGTTACCTATCCTGGACTTATTGCCAACGTACCACAATTAGAAAATAATGCCGCAGGTGTAGGTATTGTAAACACACTGCCAGAAATAGACGGCGTTAATAGACGTATACCATTAATTGTTACAGTAGATGGAAAACTATATCCTGGATTGGCCCTAGAAACATTACGAGTAGCAACTGCTAACTCAACGTTCCAAGTTAAATTGTTTGAAGGTGGCGTTGAAAAAATGCGCCTTGCTGGTGACATTGGCATTATTCCGACAGACGCATTGGGTCGTGTTTGGATTGATTGGAGTCAAAAATCTAAATCAGCAAGTCTAACCAAACTACCAAAAGACTTTGGTGGTGCTATTGTTGTAGTAGGTCCAACAGCCGCCGGCATTAGTAATCCAGTGCCAACAAGTCTTGGCGCAATATTCCCGCATGAAGTGCAAGCCGCAGTAATGGCAACTATGGTTAGTGGAACAAACATACAACGTCCCGACTATGCTGATGGTTTAGAAATCATCGCTGTTGCTTTAGCAGGATTGTTATTATTATTTTTAACGAGGTGGACTTATGTTGGTCTTGGTGCAACGATTGTGTTGGCTGTTGGCGGCGTTGTTGCTAGTCGCTACGCTTTCGCTGACTTTTTATTCTTATTCGACGCTACTGCGTTTACCGCTGGAACAATACTGGTCGCTTTGCATGCCTACGGTGTCAAGTTCGTTTCCGAGTTCCTCCAAAAACAAGCCATAAAGAAACAGTTTGCTGGCTATTGCAGTCCTGAAGTTGTTAGACTGTTACAGGAAAATCCAGACTTAATCAAGAAGGGTATTAAAAAGGACGTATCAGTTATGTTCAGTGACCTGCGTGGATTTACACCTATTGGCGAATACTTCGACAAACCAGGCAACGGTGGTCCTCAAGGACTAGCAAACTACATGAACGGATACATGGATGCTATCACTATTCCTATTATTGATGCTAACGGTATGGTTCTCAAGTATGTAGGTGATGCTAGTATGCACATACACGGTGCTCCATTAGATGATGATCGTCACGCACATACTATCGTTGCTGTTGGATTAGAAATGTTAGACCGTGTAGATGAGTATACTAAGATGATGGAAGCAAAAGGATTACCTCCTGCCGCAATGGGCTGGGGCTGTAACACTGGCGATGGCTATATTGGTGAGATGGGATCAACAGCAAGACACGGCTACGATATTCTAGGCGATATGGTTAGTACTGCGGCACGACTAGAAGCACGTTGTAAGGCATATGGTGTGTTATGTATTATTGGTGCTGAAACATACAACAGAACTAAAGACGACTTCTTCTACTTGTTATTGGATAACTTACAACCAAAAGGTAAAACTGTAGCAGACTTAATCTATACAGCATTACGTACACGTGGTGTTGATTACACTAGAGACAAAATAGCACACGATGTAATGCACGATTTATACAAACAGAAAAAGTTTGACGAAGCGGCTGCTATGTGCAAAAAACTAATTGGCAACTTTGGTGGACAAATGGACAAGTACTACAAAATTTGGATCGAGCGTTGTGACTTTATGAAACTGCAAGACTTAGGTGATAATTGGAACGGCGAGTTCGTTGCACACGAGAAATAACTTGACAAAGTTATTAGCAGAGCATACACTAGACAAATGCGTAGAATTATATCTATATTGGTATTTCTTACCTTTCTACATAATGGGCAAGCAATCGCCACCACTACCAAACCTGTGTCTATTACCGCAAAAAGCTGGTTAGTTGCAGACGGTAAAGGAAATATATTAGACGGCGAAAACACCAAACAACAACGTAGCATTGCCAGTATAACTAAACTTATTACTGCCATGGTTGTGTTGGATGCCAAACAAGACTTAGACGAATATATTAAACCTTACACACGTAGGGAAATGATACAGTTGGCACTAGTTAAATCGGACAACAAATCAAGTTTAGATTTATGTAAACATTATCCCGGCGGGTCGTCATCGTGCGTTAAAGCCATGAACGATAAAGTAAGATCATTAGGGTTAACCAAAACTCATTTTGTTGAATCTAGTGGTCTTAGTGTAATGAATGTTAGCACTGCCGAAGAGCTAATTACTATTGTTACGGAAGCTGCAAAGTATCCAGAAATAATAATTGCCTCACGTACTAGTGCAGTTAAAATTAAAATACGTAAAAAGTGGTTTGTTTTTCATAACACAAATCCTATAATAGGCAAGCGGCATGATTTTGTTGTTAGCAAGACTGGATTTATTAATGCATCGGGCGGTTGTATTGTTATTATGATGGATACTGAAATTGGTCGCAGAATTGTTGTAGTACTAGGTAGTAAGAATACACATACACGAATACCCGAAGCTGAGTTTATTGCCACCAAAGAATAATTTATGATAAAACTTGTCGAAGATTTTTTTAGTAATATAGAATGTAGTAATGCTATTGATGAAATAAATCAAGCTAGTTCGTTGTGGTATAAATGCGATGAAACAGACATGTATATATTAGGAAATAGTTTTTTAAGGAACCAAAATAACTACTTAAAAAACTATGACAATTTTAAAACAGTTAACTTGTTTAAAGAAAAACTATCAACTATGTTTACTAAAGTTGAATTTTGCACAAACTTAGGAAAGCCAGGATTTCAAATAATTAAAAAGAATGATACAAACAAACCTTGCGTATGGCACTACGATAGTATCTTAGTTTGTTTTCCATATCAGAATGAATTTTCTGATTACAATAATAATTTTAACGAATACTTTGACGAGTATTATATTTTCACATTGATGCTATCAGATAGCCAAGCTAGTTTTGATTACTTTCCAGAAACAACATCAAACTTTGGAAATACTGCAATTGAAGAAACGGAAACACCTATATGTAAACATCACGTTGACCTGATAGGAGATGATTGTAGCAACCCTAACTGCCAACTAACAAATTTTAAAACCGTTAACTACACTCGGGGATCGTTGTTAGTACAGAATGAAAGAATGTTACACAGGGTTGGTAGCAGAGATATCGATGGCACAGACTCCAATCGAATAGCGTTACAAGGTTATGGAGTTATTAAAGATGGTGTTATGTATCTTTGTTGGTAAACACTACAAAAGTACATAAACCGTTTTCGTCTGCTTCTTTAACTATATTATAATTGTAGTTGTTGACTTGTTTTGTAACTTCTTCAACAGTATAAGCAGCCATAAAAGAATTTTTTAAATCTTCTGAAAATGAATCTTGAAAGTCATCTAAACTGTTAGGTCTTTCTAAATCACAAACTAGCACATTGTTAGATAAACTGTTAATAAGTTTCCAAAACTTTTCAGTATCATTCACATGATGCAACACTCTATTAGCAATTACTAAATCAAAACGTCCAACAGCATTAAACAAATCGTCTTCTACAATAGTAATACGATGTTCTAGTTTTGCTTTGGCTATGTTTTGCCTTGCAATCTTAATCATCTCTTTACTTGCTTCGTAACACGTGAATGACAGTTGAGAATATAGTTTACATAACTCTATTACAAAATTACAACTACCTGAGCCTAAGTCTATTACATGTCCGTGGTAAACACCTGCAAATTTATTGTGTTGCTCAATAAATTCTGGAATCATCTCAGGATAGTCGATGAATTCTTGGTTGTAATACTCGCATTGATCTCGACCCTCCATCAATGCTGGCTCAGGCACGCGGTCAAACATTTCTAAGTTTTGCAAGCCCGACTAATTCAAATAGTTTAAACCACATCCAACCTATGTCAAACTCAAACCAACGACGGCTTAGTTTAGGGTTAGCAGGATCCAAGTGATGATTATTGTGTAGTTCT
>Ga0315909_10003707_pt1 | contig 18460 bp, 24 predicted proteins | sample LakEriMetagenome_11_FD_203527 | JGI IMG/M metagenome (GOLD analysis project Ga0315909, IMG submission 203527) | Freshwater fungal communities from buoy surface, Lake Erie, Ohio, United States - Buoy 2 MA125 | ecosystem: Environmental > Aquatic > Freshwater > Lake | place: USA: Lake Erie, Ohio... | reverse complement strand
TTGCAACCATGATTCTTGCAAGTGATTTGCCATCGGGTTCAAAGTCTCTGTGAACAATCATGATGTTGTGTGGAATATTGTAAAAATTTGATGAACCTGAAATTGAATATGGTGTTGGAATTTCAAAATTTCCAAAGTGATCCAATGATTGCATCTTTTTTGGATGTGCAATCAGGACAATATGTATTCCTGTTTTCATTGCGAACATTCTCATTTTGGCAAGCATTCTTCCAACATACAAATTCTCTGTTTCACCTTTTTGCATTTGCATTTCTAAATTATTCCAAGGGTCAATGACAAGCAAATTGATTCCAAACCTACGCAAGAGCAAACGGGCTGTTGCCAAAACATCATCAAGTGCAAATGTCTCGGAATCAGGCATGATGTAAAAAACATTTTTTGCAATCCATTCCATTGCCTTTTGCATTGTTTCTTTTGACATCCTGTTGTGTGTACCATTCTCAAATGATTGTTTTGTGAATATTTCACAAAGGCGAATAAGCCAAATTTCAGGTGATGGGTTTTCAGGTGAAAATACTGCTGTTTTCCATCCTGCATTTTGAGCCAATGCAATTGTAATATGGTCAATGAAATTTGACTTTCCAAATGATGGCACTCCTGTGACTACTGTCAATTGTCCTGTGTGCCATGTGAAATGATTATCAAAGCGCGGGAAGATTCCTGTTGTTGCACCATCTTGGAATCCATGTTCATAAATATCATTCATGCTGTGAATGAAATCTGTTGCCAATTTCACACCTTCAATTGGGTATGCTTCTGCCTTTGCAATACATCCAATCAATTCAACATTTCCGTCAGGCAATTTCAGGACATCATTTGCATCTTTGCATCCATCAGGAAAACGGACAATTCTGCATCTGTCTTTTCCAAAACGCCGTGCTAATTCTTCGCATAATCTTCTGCCAACTGCATCATTGTCAACTGCAATGTATATTTCATTGATGCCATCAAAATAATCAATGCAATTATCAACATAACTCATTTTTTGAGTCACATTTTTTGCATCAGGATTGATACCACCTTCAGGAACCGATACAACATTAGTGATTCCTGCCTGAACAAATGACAATGCATCAATTTCACCTTCACATATTATGGCATATTTGGCATCTCTAATTGAATCTAAGCGGTAAAAACATTTATAGCCATCCTTTGATTGCCTAAATTCCTTTTGACTCAATCCACGATACTTGACATTGACAATTTCACTTTCAATTTGATAAGGGAATGCAATCCATTCTTTGCCATATGCACTAACTGTCACTATCTTTTCTGATTCCAACACATCTTTTGTGATGCCTCGCGATTTGAAATAATCAACCATCGCGTCTGATTTCATATCATTGTGGAATCTCACTGCCTGTGGTTTTGGTGCATCCTGCCATGTTTTCCTTGCATCCTTTTCTTTGATTCCACCTGACCATGCGCAATGATGGCAGAGCCATGTTTTGTCATCAACATTCACAGAGAGACATTTTTCATTTGGGTGGTTTTGCCTGCTGTGTGAACATTCAGGACACAATGTCCTTTGCTGTCCACCCGCTCGCAAGTCAATGCCTTTGATTCCATAATCAATAAACAGATTCATTTTCGTTTTCCTTTTTCAAATATGTATTCCAAAAATAGCAATGTTGCCGTAATGATTGCACCCGATCCAAGAATTGCAAGTGCTGTCAACATTGTCCAATATATCAATTCAATCACAAATGACATTGTTCTAATTTCCTGTAATATGATGGATGATGTTTTTGTATGTATTCCAATGCTGTCGCCATTTCAATTTCAGCACTTTGCATTGATTGACTTCCAACATGATGAACATATGCAGTTGATACAATGTGATGCATTCCACGCTCTTGCATCATCATGCATTGAATATCATCAGAGTACCAATTGATAGGCAAAAAATCAATCCATGAATCACGGTGGATTGCAGCGCAAATTGGAGCAATGATATCTGTTTCAACTGCTGTTTTTTCATGTGCAAATTTCAACCCTTCCATGATTCCATTTGCCTGCCATCTTATGTTTTGAATTCCTGCTGAAAAATCATTTCGACATGCCACCCATCCAAGAGCATTTCCAATGCCATCATGCAAATATGAATATTCATGATTTAGTATTGTGTATGTATCGGGATGGAAAACAATATCATCATTGCATACAATGATTGATTCATGCTTTTCAAATGCCCTTTTGCAAATGAAATTGTAAGCATCACCAAAGTTTGTTGCATCCGATTTGACAAGATGCATTTTGTGAATTCTTGAATGATAATCCATCAATGCAATTCCATTGTGAGCAATGTATATTTCAACATCAGGTGGAATGTACTGTTCAATGCTTTTCATCATGACAGGCAGGCGTTTGCCCTTAATTGTTGATATTACAATTGCTGATAGGTTATTCATGGTCTTTCTCTCTCCTTTTGCCATTCAGTTATAGCATCAATCATTTGCTCAATAGCCATATCAATGTCGTAATGATAAATTGTTATAGAGCTTATAGGAGTGAAAGGACAACAATTAATTTCTATGACATTTTGAGTCTCATTCATTCCATTTTTAATGTCAATTTCAATAGGTTCTTCTAATTGTATTTCTGTATTAGTAATCCAATCCGATACTGACTCATAATAATCACGATATAAATTTACATCAATTGATACACTGCATTTGCTAAGGGATAATAGCTTTTTTAGGTTATTCATAGTTTGTTCCAAAATGTCAAGCAATATGTATCGTTTTCAAAATCATGGTTGAATTGCCAATTTAGTTTGTATTCATTTCCTATACCTTCTGCAAAATCACGCAATTGTTTTTTTGTTTCAAATATGAATGAATGATTCAAATAATATTCTTTGTCTCTTTTCATGCCTTTTGCTCCTTTGTCACATAATCATGAATATACTTGATGACATATTGTGCCTGTCTATCTTTGTCAATTGAAAACATGCCTATCTTTTCAACAATCCTAATTGGCAAATTGTAAATTGCTGATGCATGTCGAAGAATGCAAAATCTTTCATGTTCATCCAAAACCCAATCCTGAAATCTGATTGAATCATATGTGTATTCTGTGTCATGTTCATTTCTTGAAAACGCTTTGAATCCTTCATATTCAATGAAATCTTCAGAGCGTATCCATGCAAGTGCTTCCCAAAAATTGCCACGGAATCCTGAATTCTTTTCCCAAATCCTGTCCAAAAATACATCCAAATCTTCAGGACTTCTCACTGCTGAATTCACTGACAATCCATCATAATTTGATGCAGGAAAATGGTCTGCAAAATACAATGTGTCTTGCTTCAAAATATCAAATCTCATGTTTTCTCCTGTTACTTATTTCATGTAAAAATTTATCAACCTTATTTGCAATGTCTCTTGATCTTGCATAACATTCCAAATCATCAATGGCATCCTGAATTGATGTCGTGATTGTGCTTCGCTCTCTGTTGATTATTGGTGCAATCTGTTCATGCGTTTTCATGAAATAATAGTATGAAAAGAATGCAAAATATTTCCGTACCATTGGCAACGGTATTTTTCGCGATGAACCTAAGACATCAACAACATCAACATCGAATTGCTGTGCCAAAAATATCAACATCAATTTGATATCATGTGGTGTTTTGTGTGAATGCTTGTATCTGTTCCTGAACCTCTCTGCTGATTCTGAAAAATAGGATGCCGTTGGTGTTTCTTCAATCACCACATTTGCACGCCTTTGTGCTTTTGTTGGCATTGACCTTTTGAACAATTTTTCACGCTCCTTTTTCAATGCCTCTGCCATGCTTCCATGGTGTCTTTTGCCATCTGCAATGCTCGTGATTGAACCAATCACTGTCATGTTTTCCATAGTGCCATCATCCTCTGTATTGTGCCATGACAGGTGCTGTCACTTTCGTGTTGCCTGCATTGATTTTGAGCAAATTCACAATGACAAGACTGCCATTCTTTGATGTGTTTGCAAGTGCCTTGAAATGTCTGATGTGCTTATGCCAAAACCCATCATTGAATGCATTGTGCAGTGCCTGTTGTATTGCACCATCATCAAATCCAAGTTTGTTCAATTTCTCATATGCTCGGAATGCATGAATCATTTGTTGCCTTGATTCAATATACCCAATTTCCTGTGCTGTCAAATGCTTTTTGATGATGCCATTGAATTTTTCAACTGAATTCTTTGTGCTGTCTGAATAATCCTTCAAAGCATTGCCATTTTCTTTTGGCTTTTGCTCTGATGATGATTCACAAAATTCCCCCCCTTTTTCCCCCCCCCTTTTTCTCCCCCCACACCCCCCTCTTATTCCCCCCCCTATATTCCCCCCCAAAAGTTCATATAAACTATCTTTTTCTTTTTGTGCTACTTTTTCTTTTTCAGCACCTTCATTTTGCATGATTTTGAGTGTTTGGCTAATACCAGCCAAATGCAGGTCAATTGATTCCAAAAGAATCAAGAATTGCATCATTTTGTTTGTTTTGTCCATTTTGGTTATCCTTAAGTGTTTTAGAATATGTGTTTTTGCCACCATAAGACTGCGAGGTTAAACGAAAAAGGGCAAACATATATATATTATGCTTTGCGCCCTTTTCGCGCCTTAAAATAGATTCTCAAAGTTTTGGTTTTTTCTCTTTGCCTTCCATAAATCGTGCTTTTTGAAAAGGATTGCACATCAAATCTGTCACATGTCTCTCAGTGAATTCCATTCCCTTTGGTGTTCGATGTCCAAGTGCATTCAATTTGCCTGCAATTTGCACTTGATTGAATCCTGCTTTTGTATATCCATGTGCAATAGCATATGATGCTGCATACCTTGTATCTGAATAAGTGTTTTTCATTCTTCTGAATTTTGGAATCCTGATTTGTGATTCTTTTGGTTTTGCATCAGGAATTGATTGTTTTGGCATGTTTTGTTTTTCAAGTGCCTTGACTTTATTATCCAAATCAGTAATTGTATTAAATGCTGCTCTCAAAAGCCCTTTGAATTTTTCCATGCCATTTTCAAGTTCTACAATCTTTTTTTCATATTCATTAAGACTATTTGATATTCTTATTTTGTAATCATTATCCTGCTTTCGCCTTATTGTGTCCTGTTTTAAGAATCCATCAAAATGGTCTTTTAATGTGAAAAAATCACGACCTTCTTTCCAATCTTTTTGGACTAATTTTGTAACAGTACCAATTTCCAATATATCCTGTTTGATTACATCAATTTGCGCTTGGAAATTATTATTGTCATTGAAACCTGCTGTTTCTTTTGTGCTGTTGATAAACCATCTCATTGTTTTGCTTCCTTTCAAAATGTGTCAAATAATATTTCATCAGCATCCATCTGCATTTCAGATTCAATGCCTTTTGCTTTAATAAATTTACATAAATTGTTGATAATTGTATCAATGCTTTCTTTGTCATCTTTTGGTTTTGGTAAAGTGAACATGTGCATTGCCTTATATTGCAATTCAATGTTGATGTCCTGAATAGTTTTGAACTTTGTTGATAGTGATGGAAATTCAAATACAACATATTCAATTTGACTTGCATCAAATAACCTGCAATAGATTTGCCATTGCAAAGAATCCAAATATCTATCAATGCTGAATTGACCCCATGTTGTTTTTGCTTCCATCACCTTTGTTCCAACCAAATAATCTGCAACACCTGTGATTGCAATATTGCCAATACATGATGCGAAAACTTGTCTTGTCTTGACTTCATGCATTCCATCTTTGAAAAATGACCGTGCATGTGTTATTTGCTCCTGATTGAATATTGCAGGACATTCAGCATCCTGCAATTCAATCAATGAATGAAACATACTGCCTAATTCCATTTTCAAATTGGATGTGCCACGCCTTAACAATGTGTCCATGATTTGATCTTCTGTCAAATATCCATTCAGGTATTTGTTGTATGAATCAATCTGTGTGGTTGATACCTTTATCATGCTGCTATTCCTTTGAATGCTTTTTCCTTTGTGTCGAATTCCAAACCTGAATTGATTGCATGATTCAAGAGAGCATTCCAAATTTGAGTCTTTTCACCTTTGCCAAGTCCTTTTGCCTGCAATGCTTCAAAGAATGCATTGAATTCATCCACTGATTGCAAATTGTGCGCCTCTCTGATTGTTGCTTTGATTGTGTCAATTGCCTGTGCCTGTGATATTCTGTTTTGGTTAAATGCCTCTTTTGTGTCATCAATGATTTGTTGCAATAGCATTCCCATTTCTGAATAATGTGGAATTGCATATGGTGCAAGTTCTGCACTGTTTTTACCAACCTTCCAATCATATGCATTGAAATCAATGATTGTGTTGCCTGCTGAATCTTTGTGCAAATATCCAATCATGTCAGACTTGGCAATTATTTGGTCATATGATGAACCCTCTGCCAATGGTTTCAATCTTCTCATTTCACCTTCAAATGTTTCTTTGCTGTGCATGATGAAAACAATATTGATTCCTAGTGATCTGATGAACTTATGGAATGTTGTGAATTCAGATTTTATTTCACCATACATCTGCAATTTCTGTGTTGCCAATTGTGGTTTCTTTTCAATCAAATAGTCTTTGATTGAATCAATCATTGCACCTGCCGTATCAATTACAATTGTGTCATATCCTGTGAGCAATGCACGCAATTTTGATTCTGTTGCAATTTCCTTGTAATTGACACGCTCGAATACATCAGAAGAAAGTTTTGATCTTTGGTGCCCTTCATCAAAGTCAAATACAATTGCATTCTTTGCCGTATTGCCAAGTGTTGTTTTTCCTGCTCCTGCTTCTCCATAGATTGTGATGGTAAATGATTCAAGTTTTAATGATTCATCCTTCTTTGTGATTTGCATTTTCATGCTCCTTTGTGAATAGTGCTTTGACTTCATTCATGTCAACCAACATCATTTTCTTATTCTTGACTGACATTTGATATTTGATATGTTTCAATTTAGGTTCAACATACCATGTCCTTTTTCCCTTCTGCCTTTTCCTGCCACAACAAAGAAACTGAATGTATCTTTGTGTGACTCCAAATATTTCCGCTGCCTCTGCCGTTGTCATCCATTGTTTTGTTTTCAATAGGGTGCCTTTGATATATTTTTGATAATGAGTTCAACACATATTGTCAATACAATTGCAAGTGTGATTGTGACAAAGAATTCAACATCTTTTCTATATTCAATGAATCGATGTTTCCAATAGTCCCTGTCCTCTTTCAATTGTGCAGGTGATTCGTATTCGTTATGCATGTTCATTTTCCGTTTGTGATTTAAGTGCCTTGTATTCTTCCATCAGGTTCAACCAATCATCAACCAAATCTGAATAAGATGGTGATGTCAATTTGTCTTGCATGAATTTCTCATTTGTGTATTTTTCCAAATCCATTTCGTAAACATCAGGCATTGCATATTTGATTGCTATGGATGCCTTAATCCATCTGCCATGATATTGCACGCCGTCTCTTGTTGAGTCAAGCCATTCATCAAATGATTTGACATAGTCATGAGAATCAGGCACAAAGGAATTCATCAGTTTCCCAATCTTTGACATTTGTCCTTTGATGTGTGCCATTTCATTCATGATTCTGTTGCCTTGTTTGTCTTTCATATTATGCTCCAATTGTTTTGAATAATTAGGGCAGTTTCCTGCCCTGCTCTATTTTTTATCATTACTTAATTAAATATGCGATATTTGTTATGCTTTCACGCAATCTGTCGCAATTTGTGTTTCTAATCATATAGCCGTGCTCACCCTTGCCTATCAAGTCAACACGCCCGAAAAAATAAGTGCCACCACTTGTACATGCTACATAATCTTTGTTAGATATTCTTTCTGCTTTTACATTCCCGTTGCTGTCAACTACTTGGTAAATGTATTTACCGTTTTTACGCCCTGTTTCAGTTTTCTTCATTGCATAATTTGTCATGTCTTTGCTCCAAAAAATATTGTGTGTGTTTAATTACTATTCAAATTTAATCAATATGCGAACCACTACCAAATAAAAAATTAAATTTCTAACGCCAAACAAAATAATGCCATTCTTCTCAATTCCTCTTCGCTCACTTCGTTGTCTTGTGTAGAAATATGGACAGGGAAATTATTGCAATCAATTGAGTAATTCACTTGCATGTCCATCCATGATTGACCGTTCAATTTGTCTTGTAATTTCTTAACTATTTCGAGACTTCCTACATTGCCCAAAAAAATCTGTGTCATTGCTTTGCTCCGATATTGTTTGTGTTTCAATTATTACATCACAAACATAGGGAATATGCGAACCACTTGCAAACATTATTTTCAAATAGTCAAAATAAAAAAGGCTAACCCATTACATTTGAATAAGTTAGCCACGAAAATTTTTTTGTCATTTAGACATTACCACCATTCTTAGACATTCCCACTATTCTTAGACATTACCACCATTTGGTGGCAATTCTCCTGTCAATGTGTTGTATGATTCTGTGACATCATAGATACTTCCGTTTGCCATCAGTACCATTCGATAGATATCCATTTCATAAACTGCCCTTATTGCATTTTCATCAATGATGATTGATGCACCATCATTAACATCTGTTACTGTTATTGCCATCTAAAATCCCCTTAATCAATTGCAATGACTGCTGTGCCTGTAATCTTTGCAGTGCTGTGGAATGTGTGAGCTGATCGAATTTCAGGCACCATGTAGATTGATGTTGATGTTGGTTGCAATCCATACGGCAAATTGATTGTTGCTTGAATGAATGCTGTGCCTGTTCCACCATTTAACCAATTTGCATTTGCAATATCAAAATAACCAATGCAAACATCAAATTGTGCTTTGGTAAATGCCTGTGCTGAATTCCTTGATGATGGTGTGATGTTCTGTCCAAATAACCACAACCGCAAATTCGGCTTTTGTAAAGTTCCTGATGTTGATTCCACAAAATCAATATTCAATATTGTGCCTGTGTCTCCTGCAAATCTTGATGCATTTGGAATTGCAATTGCTGATGATGTGAGAATATCTCCTGATGCATAGGCAACTGTGTCTAATGTGCCAAAATCAAATATTGATTGGACCTTTTCTTGTCCTGTTTGTCCTGCGTAAAAAATAGGCATGATGTTTATACGGGTATTGTGAATAATCTATTTGCTTCAAAAATGTCTGCCAATTTGAAAACATTCAATGTGCATTGTGTATTGGAATTCAGGAATGATGCAAAACCCATTGTGCCGTGCAAATATATCCTGAAACCATACCTGCCCGCTTGGTTTAACAATCCATTTTGATTTGGCAAATTGACAATTGCTGTGCCATTCAAATTTGGGTGCTTGTTTGTGCTTCTGAAATCCATGAAAGGTGTATAGACTTCATTGAATCCACCACCACCTACATTTGTTTCTAATGACAATGCATAGTCATGATTCCCCTGCACTGTTGTTGAATAGAAAAAGCACTGCACCAAATACCAACCTGCTTCATTGACATATATCATTCTGTCTCTTGCATCATATTGGAAATTGCTATTCAATACATTCACAGTACGAAAGGGAATCAATGTTTTTGTTGTAATTGCTGCAAGTCCTGACAATGCAAAATCTGTTATGCCTATCATTCCAAATGGATAGTTCTGTGACTTTTTATGTGCATCCGATGCTGCTGCTGTTGCACTTGATTTTGCAATGCCAATTGCATTCGATATTCTTGCTTCAATTTGACTTCCTGTTGAATCATTTGCGATTGTATTGAAATCAATTTCAAGTGATTGCAATTCTGATGTTTGGTTGCCTGTTGGAAATGCAACTTGTTTCCTGCCAATTCCTGCAGGTCTTATTGGTTCATTATATTTCATGCATACATCCTTGCAGTCAATTCAACATCTCCTGAAAACACATCCAAATCATGTTTTGTTATCACTGCTGTTCCTGTGTTCGCATTGTAAATTTTTGTTATCAATGAATTCATATCATTCATATTGATTGTGCAATTTGCACCAACATCTTCATAACCACAAATGGAATGTTTTGTCTTGAATGATATTTCTGTTTCCTTTGCATCTCCTAATGCCTTGACAAGTGAATATGCCATTGTATATGGCACGCCCGCTGTTTGCTGTTCAACAATCATTGCAGCTCCAAATGCATCATCTTTGCCATATGGTTTGTTTTCACCTGATGATGGCACATCGGTATATTGCAATTTAATTGCATCAGTATTTGAATACTTAAATTGACAGGTTGAATCAACTTTCTTTGCTCTTCCGAGCTGGGTAATTACATACAAAATCATGCCTGTATTGATTGCATTTCTGTTGTAATCATTTCCCCTGTTTGTTGCACTTGGTAAATTATGGAAAACAATTTCAACATCTTTTGAATTGTCTCCTGATGTTCCCTGTTCTGAATATGGAAACACTTTATTGTCTTTTTCACCTTGCAATGTAGAACATGAAATATCTACTGATTTGACAGTCTCTTGAAATAGTTTGAATTTGACATCCCCATATGTATTTGATGAATTGAATGTGATACCACTGCCTGTCAATGGTCTGATAAAATCAGCCGTGTATGTTGCCGAAAACCAACCCGATACTGATGACCATGCATAAACAATCCGATAATTTTCCAAAGTGTTTTCAACAATCAATTTCAATATTTCATATGCATTCCCAACTTTACCTAATGCTGTTGGATCTTTCAATGCACCGCCCATCAATTTTGGCGTTGTTGAACCTGTGCCATCAGACAATTGCCAAATCTCACTGATATATGCAGGCTTTGAAATTACATTTGTTGGAACGCTCCCATATATTGTCCTTTGCTGATAGAATGTCCATGCCTTTGCAAAAGGGATAGGCAATGAAATTGATGATGACAAATTCCATGTGAATCCTCTCATATACCTTGTAAACAATGCTTGCATCTTTGTTCGCATTCTTTCAAATGTTGATGTATTGTATACAATGTTATTTGGGGCATAATCTCTTGCATGTCTTATGTTGCCACGGGAATCTGTGTAGTTATCTTCATATAAATCCACACGGTATTTTTGCTCACTTGATAGTTCAACATACCCATCACCATAATCAATTGTAATTGGTGGTGTCAACATGCCTTCAATCATATCATTCACAAACATATTGTGATTGATTGCCTCTCCTATGCACCTCATGACATCAAAACATTCAATCTTGAATTCCAATATCTCTGACAACTTATTGACTGTTAATTCATTCTCTGCACTGTATTTTTGGCATCCAATAAAAATTGGTCTCAATCCACTTCCATCATTGACCATCAAAATGAATGTGTTGAATTTCTGAAAACTACCAACACCAAAATCATAATAGTTTCCAAACTTATCATATAGACTTCCACCCTCTCCAATGTCATTGTAGTCAATGCCTTTTGATGTTGAACCCTGCAATAATTGCTCACGTAATTCATCATAGTTTGCCGTGCCTTGCAATGCTGCAATATTCAATGTCATTTGCAAAGTTTGTGATACAAGTCCAACAGGAATTTCACCAAGTTCTGTTGAAAGTTTCATATCTTCCATTATGAAATCATCAGGCAATTCAACCAATGTGAAAGTGCTGTCAAAGAATCCTGCTTGACTTGGGAATGATGGATTGATGTTCGCATTGCTTGGAATGATATACAATGTATATTGCCAATCATTCTCATCTGTCCATTCTGAATAGAATCTTTTGTATGCCATGTATTAAACCCTTGATGCAAGATCACGTGAATAGCAAGTCAATGTCAATTTCTCATTTCCTGATGCCCATGCTTTTTCGTTTGCAATTTCACACCTAACAAAAACAAATGGAATCAGTGCTGATGTTCTTGGAAAATTTGTTGAATCACGGTATCTATCAGGTAATACTTTTGGAGCATCAGGTGCATTCAACCGCACAAACTTTCTTTGCAAAACAGAATCCAAAAGAAACATAATTGAATCAGTATTCAGATAGGTTGTTGGATTGTCCATCCATGTACTATTTGGAAAACAAACAAGTTCTAATGCACGCCTGATTTTTCTCTGTCCAATCTCTCTGCCTTGCATTGACACATCACTGCCTGATTCAATATCGAATGATGGAAACATTCCCAAAATTGGAATCTGAATTGCAGTATAGGTTGCATTTCCTGTGCTGAATGTGTCAACATCACAGCCTTCAATTTTTACCCAAAATCGTGACATCAAAACCTCCTTGAATTCTTTTTGCGGTTTGCTTCAATCATTGCACTTATGGAATTTCCATCAGCATGCAAAACACCATGCACATCAACTTTTGTATTGCGAGTAATTTGCACACCAAGATTTTCAGTCACTTGTTTCAATTGTCTAATTTCATGAACCAATTGTCCATCCTCACTTACTGATGTATGTGACATTTGCATTCTGTAAAATTCCCTAATTGGCAAACCTGTCTCATTCATCCATTTCAATTCATCAACATTGTTTTTCGTGGCACGGGCTGTGATAACTGATTCACCTTTTGAGAGCCATGCGGGAATGCTGTCCGATGTTTCCGTGCCATCACCTTCCAATGATACAACACCATCTTTGAATCCTGCTGCTGATTGTGCTGCTGCAAATAATCCATACAATGCACCTGTCAATACACCTGCCGTTGCAATACCTGCCAATCCCATTTTAGATACCTCTGTTCCAAATATTGATGCCACCCAAATTGGAATCTGTTTTTGCAATAATTCAAATGCAATTTGCAATGTCACTTTTCCAACATCTGCCAATGTTGCTTTTCCTGATGCTGCCAATACAGACAATTGAGTGATTGCTTTGCCTGCATATTCTTCTAATATGGATGTCCTGAATCCATAGACATCTTCATCATTCTTTGCTGCTTCTGCCTGTGCTTTGTTCAAATCAGTTTGTGCTTTTGTAAATTGCTCCAATGTTCCTTTGCCTTCCAATTCTGCCAATGCTTTTCTTGCTTCAGAAACTTTTGCATCAAGTGCAATTTGCTTTTGCGCCCTTTCATTTGCGGATGCTGTCAACTTATTGCCTTGATCTGTTAGGATTGTTGACAATGCTTTGTCACCTGCAATCTTCAAATCTTTCAAAAGAGAATCACCAAGTTTTTCCTGCTCCAATCCTGCATCAATTCTTTTCTGTTGAATCTCTGCAATCTTTGCTTGGTATTCTTCAAATGATATTGACCTGTCTGCAAGTGATTTTTCAAGGTCTGATTCTTCATCCTGCAATGCCTTTTGCTTTTCCTCTCTCAATGCCCTTCCTGCCTCTCTCTCTTCCATCAACCTACCAATGTTGAATTGCTCCATCATGGATGTTTGCAATGCCATTTGCACACCATACAAGATGTTGTTTTGCCTGTCGAATTCTTCCTGCAATCTTGCTTTTTCAATTAGGTATGCTGTCTCTAATTCTTCGAGCTTTGTGAAATTACCTTTGTTTTCTTCCTGCTCTTTTTCAAACTTGATTTTTAAATCCAACAATGCCAAATCCAAACGGCGTTTGTCTGCATCCGTTTGTTTTTCAACCTTGATTCTTTCAACTATATTTGCATATTCAGTTTCAATTGTCTTTTGCTTTTCAAGATTTTCTCTAAGTATCTTTTCAATGTCTGCCTGTTGCTTTTCATCACCATTGATTTTGATTGCATTCAATTCATTGTTTGCTGTTTCAAAATCCAATTTCAATTTGGCAATGGAATCCGAATATACTTTTTCATCAACAGTGAATGCATATTTGACAGTCAATTGTTCTGTTGCATTTTTACGCAATTCCTCTGATGTGCTTTTCAATGCATCCAATGTTGTCTTGAAAATCTCTTTGTTTTCTGTTGCTGAAATCTTGACAAGTGATGTATTGAGTTTTTTGATTTTGTCATCAATATCATCATAAAACTTTGCAGCCTTTTCTCTCACCTTTTCTATTTCACCTGCTTTGCCTTTCAATCCTGAAATCACTTTGCCATCAGCACTGACAGATATATTGCCAACCTCTTGAATAGATTTGTATTGCTTATTGTCATATACAATTGATTCCCCTTTTGCATCCAAAATCTTTTTCAATCTATCAAGTTCATCCTGATACAATTTCTTCTGCTGTTCTCCTGTTAATACGCCTGCAGTTTGACTGTCCGCAATTGCCTGTGCGTTCTCTTGCAATTTCTCTTGCAATGCACTTTCTGCTGTTATCACATCTTGAATTGCTTGCAATCTTGGATCATCTTGCTTTGGTGGTTTTGGTTTGTCTTTTGGGTCTTTTGGATCTTTTGGATCCTTAATTTCAACAACAGGCTTTATTGGTTCTTCTGCCTTTTTCTTGTAAAAATCTAAATATGCTGCTGCCTGTTGTGATGCATTCCTGATGTTTGCAACAAATTGATTTCGTTTTTCAGCACCGCCAAAACCTGCATCACCTAATTGATTTGCCGTCCTAATTATTGACAATGTTGCTGCATCAATTTCGCCCGCTGTGCTTGCTTTGTAAATTGCCTCTTTGAATTGTTGCACTTTGTCTGTCAATGCCGTTGCACCACCAATCAAAGTAGTAGTGGAATCATACAAATCACCAAGGGCCAATTCCCTTTTCCCTCTGATGATTTCCCTTGAAGCTCTTTTGAATTCCTTTTCAAGTTCATTACTTTGATCGCGTAATTTTCCTAATGTTACTGCTGATGTTTTCCCTATCTGTTCAACACCTGATAAATTTTCTTTATAGGATTTTGTGGCATCAATCAACTTTGGGTATTTTTCTTCCAACTTGGATTGAATTTCCTGCATCCTTTTTTGTTCATCAGCACTTAGTTTTGTTTTGCCCGCTAATGTTTGGAATTCATTGACAAGTGATTGTGTCTGAATTTCGCCCTGTTGCATTTCCCTATTCATCTGCTGTTGCGTTTCAATATTCTTTTGCTGTGCTTCTGCATTTGATATTGTTTCTTCTGCAGATACATTCATGGCATCAGCAATTGCAACAATACCAACAACGGCTGCTGCTGCTGCTGCTGCAATCAAGAATATAGGATTTGCAAGCAATGATGCAGTGAATGTAATCACTGCTGAATTTGCAAGAAATGTTGAAAGTGAAAACGCTTGGAATCCCGCTGATGATGTGAATGCTGCAATGCCCGCTGCTGCCAATCCAACTGCAATCGGTGAAAGGACTGTTGCAATGGTTGCAAAATTATCAAAGACAAATTTCACAATTGGTGTCAATGCTTGGAATGCCTTAATCAATCCGACTTCAATCGCTGCCTTGACTTTTTCAAATCGTGATGCCAATGTATCTTGATTGATTGCTGCCTGTACTGTTGCTTCATTCGTACCCGTCACACCCTCTGTGAACAATTTAATATTGTCAACTTGATCCAAAAGAATCCCCGCTGCACTTGCATTTTCTGCACCAAATAATTTTCCCGCTGCTGCTGCTTTTTCTGCAGGGTCTTTGATTTTGTCCAATCCACCTTTCAACATTTCCAATGCTGATGCAAGACCGCCACCATCTTCTGCCGATGTTGTCAATGCCGTGCCTAATTGCTTGTATGAAAGTCCAACAGATTCCAAAACCTTTTTCTGTTCACCACCACCATCAATCAATTTGCCAATCACATTTCTAAGTGCAACACCCGCTTCACTTCCAACTTTGCCACCAACTGCAAGACCTTGAATCGCTGCGTTGGTTTCTTCAAATGACAAGCCTGCACCTTTTGCTGCAACACCTGCTTGCAATATGGCTTCCGATACCTGTGGAATTTCCGCTGCACCAACCTTTGCCGATGCTGCCAAAACATTGATGAACCTTCCTGATTCCTGTGCCAATTTTGCAGGGTCTGATGCATCAACACCAAATTGCAACATGGCATTTGACAAAGCATCAACTGATTGTTTTGCATCCAATCCTGCTGCCTTGCCAAGCACATTCACTGATTCAGCAACAGTTCCAAGTGCTTCAGGTGTCTTTGCCAAATCGGGTCCAAATTTTGAAAGTACTGTTTGGAATGCTTCTAATTGTGTTGTGGCACTCCCACCAAATTGCAATGCCAAATCCTGTGCCCGTGTACCTAAATCATCAAGACCCGCGCCTGTCACACCTGTCACAGCGGAAACGGATTGCAATGCCTTTTCAAAATTGCTTCCTGCATCAACTGCTGCCGATACGCCTTGCATCAAAGTATTCTTGACATCACCTGCAAAATCCGCTGCAAATCCACCCGCAAATGAACCCTTGAAAATATCACTGAATTTTGATTGTGCATCTGATGCTGATTTTGATGCCATTTCCACAACATCTTTGAATCCCTCTTCTGCATCTTTGGTGTCAACACCAACTTTCATTGTTACATCATTTGCCATTTGCTATCCTTTGTGGTTTCTTTCTTTGTGGTATGTTAGATTCATTGCATACAAACGAAACATTTGCAACCTGCTCACTTCATTCCAAAGGTGAGTGAATTCAACTGTGCTTCCATTTGCAATGTTGCGAAAAACAAAATATTCATCAATGATTGATTCATCCAAATATCTCAATGCCAATGGTTCATCATCCTGCACATACTTATCATCATCAGGGTCATTGAAAACAACCCATTCATTCAACATATCAAATACTTGTTTTGATTCTGCCCAATACATTGCCACGAAAAAATTTCAATTGTTCAAGGATGGAATTCAAATCCTGCTCCTGCCAAAATTCAGATGATGATTCTGATTTGAGTGCTGCCAAGAATTCAGCATCAGGATATTGTGATTCAGCCTTTTTCCAATTGATACAAATTTTCAGCATGTTGAATATGATTCCAATGGTCTGTTCATTCAATGAAATATGTTCAAAGATATTTTCTCGAATTGTCAATATCACTTCCGCAACAATTTCCTGTAATCTGAAATCATCTTTGACATTTGCCCATGCATTTGAACCTTCGAGCAAATTTATTTTGCCCTTGAAATAATCATCACCAAGAATTCTTTTTTGCAATAAAGATTCATAAGCGCTTTGTGCTCCCTGTGATCTTTCAAGTTCATTCAATAAAGGTGTGACCTCATTGTATAGTTTTTGTGACAAAATAGATTGCAATTCAATTTTGTATTCTTTGCCGTTGTAATAAATAGTCATAAAAGCCCTATAAATGCCCATGGTTAAACAAAACAAAAGGACAGGGCACAATCTGTGACCTGTCCATAATCCAATCAATTACGCTGATGCTGTGAGCCAAAGTTCAACATATCCTCTGTCTTCAGGGATTGTCACAAATGTGGCTGTTCCCAATGTGACAAACTTACTTTGGAATGCTGATGCAGGAACGGTTACAAATGTGTCATTGTTGACAATTTCACCACCAACTTTTGGCTTGGTATATTTGCCTGATTCCATGTCGAACGCCCCAACATCCTGTGCCAATTTGCAAAGCATGATGACAACTTTTCTTTTGTTCTGATAGGCAGGAACTGTGCCTGCATATTTTGAACCATAAGTGATTTTGCCAAGTGTCTGTGATGCTGCTGTTGCTGAATTGAATTTGACTCCATCTTCATATTCACCTGAATCTGATGCTGCCTGTGTTTGTGGTGCATAGTCAGTCAAAAATGCTGTCAATGCAGGATCATCTTCATTTTGGTCAATTGTGAAATTTGTTCTCGTTACTGATGTTTTGATTTTCTTTGTGAGTGAAATCAATGGCACTGTTGTTGTTGCAAACAACGGAACACCATTTGATTCAAATGCTGTGAAAAAATCGGTATGATTTGCGCCACCTACTAGCATATTTTTATTCCTTGCTTAAATGTGAAAATGTCTTTACTAAATAATTCCAAACCCTTTGTGAGGGTTTTCTTGTATATTCTCGAATCAGCAATTTTGCGTTTCTCTCTGCCTTTGGGTTGAATGAATCTTTTTCAATTGCATATCCATCATGAATCAAAATGATATTGGTATCATGAAACGGCAATTCATTTCCATTTGTTGTTGGTATCTCATGGCATATCCCTTCCCAATCAATGCCTGAATTTCTTTTGAACAATCTACAATTGTGCAGTGCGTATCTTTCACGAACATGTGCATTTTCAGGTTTGTCAAATGTGATGCCTGCAATTGATGTCCAACCTGCAACAACACCTTCTGCATCCATTGACTTTATTTCATCAATCACATCATCAGGATGATTTGCAATATATTCATCAGAGTCAATATGCAAAACCCATTTTCCTGATGCATAAAAATCCATCATGTTTCTAATTGCACTGAAATCAAAGTCAATGCCATAATCCTTGTACTTGTATTGCAATGTCACAATCTTTGGTGTGTCTGCAATCAATTCAAATTGTTCATCATATTCATTAACCTGTTGAATCATGCATGAAACAATCTGTGCATCTTTTGGCAATCTTGAAATCAGCATTGATAGATTGCATTCCTTTGGATGCATCACACAAACTGATAGCAATTGTTCTTTCATGAAATCCTTG
>Ga0315909_10003703_pt1 | contig 18474 bp, 13 predicted proteins | sample LakEriMetagenome_11_FD_203527 | JGI IMG/M metagenome (GOLD analysis project Ga0315909, IMG submission 203527) | Freshwater fungal communities from buoy surface, Lake Erie, Ohio, United States - Buoy 2 MA125 | ecosystem: Environmental > Aquatic > Freshwater > Lake | place: USA: Lake Erie, Ohio... | reverse complement strand
GGGCGGCGAGCGTGTCAGGGAAGACGAAGCGCAGTCCGGCGATGGGCTCCTCGGCCTGAGGGGTTTCGCCGAGGATGTCGTAGGCGGTCTTGGTGATGCCTTTGAACTTGTTCCCCTCGACGGAGAAACCTCCGCCGCTGTTGGGCGTGGAGATCTTGAGCAGCTTGACCGGAATGAGCCTGAGGCCGGTCTTCCGGTCGGTTTCCCGCTGGCGTTGGGTGCGTTCCCAGGACCCGAGGACCCGGGGGTCGGGCTCCTTCAGCCGGCGGTGGAGCGCCGCGATCCGTTCACGCAGGGCGGGGAGCTCATCCGTCTTGAGGACGGTCTTGCGGAGCGCCGACGGTAGCGAGTTCACGCCGGCGTTGCCATCGGTGGGGCGGTCGTCGAGGGTGTTGAAGTAAGCGAAGAGTCGGAAGTAATCCTTCTGGCTGATCGGATCGAACTTGTGGTCGTGGCACTGGGCGCAGGCGAGGGTGAGCCCCAGGACGGACTCTCCGAGCGTCTTCACCCGGTCGGCATTGTAGTTGACGAGGTTCTCGGCGGGGATGGTGCCACCCTCGTGGGTGTTCATGTTGTTGCGCTGGAAGCCGGTGGCGATGAGCTTGCCGTCGTCGGTGTCCGGCATCAGGTCGCCGGCGATCTGCTCCGCGAGGAAACGGTCGTAGGGCTTGTTGTCGTTGAAGGCCTGGATGACCCAGTCGCGCCAGAGCCAGAGATGACGGCCACCGTCGATGGAGTAGCCATTGGTGTCGGAGTAGCGGGCGGCGTCGAGCCAATCGAGCCCCATGCGTTCGCCGAAGTGCGGATTAGCCAGCAGGCGGTCGACGAGCCGGCCGTAAGCGTCGGGCTGCTTATCCTGGACGAAGGCTTCGACTTCGGCGGCGGTCGGGGGCAGTCCCGTCAGGTCCAGCGTCACGCGACGGATGAGCGTATGGCGGTCGGCTTCGGGCGAAGGTCGCAGGCCGGCTTCGGTCAGCTGTCTGTTGACCCAGTAATCGATGGCGGGCAGCTTGTTCCCGGCCGGCGGCGCGGTCCGCTTCGGGGCCACGAAAGCCCAGTGCTCCTCGTATTCGGCGCCTTGCTCGATCCAGGCCTTGATCTTCGCCTTGTCCGTCGCCGTGAGCGAGAGGTGGGACTTCGGAGGCGGCATCACCTCGTCTTCGTCGGTCGAAAGGATACGCTCCCAGATCACGCTCTTCTCCAGGTCGCCGGGGATGACGGGAGTCCCGTTCTTGTGCTCTCGCTTGGCCTCCTCGGGAAGGTCCAGCCGCAGTTTGGCCTTGCGGGCTTTCTCGTCGGAGCCGTGGCAGCTGAAACAGTTCTCGGACAGGATCGGTCGGATGTCCCGGTTGAACTGGATCTTCTCGGCTTGGACGGTCCCCGCGGCGTTCAGGCCGAGGATGAGGGCGAGTTGCAGGGCGCGACGCATCTGGTCTTGAGACAACGCCAGGCGGAAGGGGTTTCAACCCGTATCGTCTTCGTCGGCCTCAGGTATCGGCCTCACCTTTGGGCTGGAGGCGGCAGGGCGGCGGGTTAGGTTCGGAAGCACCCCCATGGCTTCCGCACCATTGCCTTCGTCCCGCCGTGAATTCCTCGGGGCCGCCGCCTTCGCGCTGGCCGGCCTCGCGGCGACCTCCCGCCTGGCCGCGGCCGACGCGCCCATGCCGGCCTCGGCCAAGCGTCCGCCCAATCCTTACGTCTACAGGTTCAACATCGGCAAGATCGAGGCCTTCTCGGTCAGCGACGGACACATGCTCTTCCGGCAGGGCCTCGACCTCATGTGGCCGGAGTCGGACCGTCCGACCATGAAGGCCGCGCTCGAGTTCAACCGCGAGCGCCTGGACGCGCTGCCGCTCTACGTGAACATCATGGGCCTGCGCATCGGCGACGAAGTCGCGCTGATCGACGCCGGCTTCGGCGAGCGTCATCCTAATCCGAACTTCGGCTGGCTGGCCGAAGGGCTGCGTCAGCTGGGCATCAGGCCCGAGCAGGTCACGACCGGCTTCCTGAGTCATTCGCATTCCGACCACCTCGACGGCTTCGTCGACAACGGCAAGCCGGCTTTCCCGAACGCGAAGATCCACCTGTTGCAGGAAGAATACGATTTCTGGCGCGGCCCGAACCCCGATTTTTCCAAATCCAAGCGCGATAAGAAGCCGCTGCCGAACATGGTGAAGACCATCTGCCGCAACTTCGACATCCTCAAGGACCAGCTCGTCATCGCCAAGGACGGCCAGAAGCTCTTCCATGATGCCGTGACCGTCCTCGCCGCCCCGGGTCACACCGACGGGCATGCCTGCTTCGAGATCCGTTCCGGTGGCGATTCGCTCGTGCACATCAGCGACGTCGTCCACCATCACGTGCTGATGTTCGAGAACGTCGGCTGGACCGTCGCGATGGACCACGATCCTGAGACCGCGGTCAAGACACGCCGGACGCTTTTCGCGCGCATGGCCAAGGAGAAGAGCCGCGCGTTCGGCTTCCATCTGCCGTGGCCGGGAATCGGCACGGTCGTCCCTAAGGGTGACCAATATGCCTGGGTGCCCGAAAGGTTCAGCTGGGGCTCCTGACCCCCGGCCTACTCGAAGACCGGCGGCGCCGACGGCGCGGCGGGAGGGGCCGCGATCGCCGGATTGTTCGTGACCTGCGGGACGCCGCTTGCAGGGCCGGCCCCGGACGCTTCGCCTGTGCGGGCGATCTCCGCCAGGATCAGGGCGACGCCTTGCTGCCGGAGGCTGTTCATCTCCGCGAGCATCGCGTCCCGTTGGTCGTCCGGGGCCTTGGCCCATTCGGCTTCGATCTGGTGTCGGCGATCCAGCAGCTGACGGTAATCCGGGCGCTGGGCGAGGGCCGCATAGGCTTTTGCCGCGCGCGGGTCGGATTCCATCAAGGCCTGTCGCATCCGCCGCCCTTCTTCTTTGAGGTCATCGAAGCGCTCTTCCCATTGGGCCTTCTTGGGGTTTTCCGCGATCGGGGCGCGTGCGGCGACGAGGGGCTTGCCTTGGGTCGGCTTCGGGGCGCGCATCGTCTCCGGCGGGACGGCGGAGCGAAGTTTTTCGACCGGCGAGCGGGGGGTGGTTGGGGGGCTGAGGAAACGGTAGGCGCCCACGCCGATGACGGCGAGGAGGCCGAGAGCGAACAGGGTCTTACGCATGGGGTTCGTCGGGTTTGTCAGGCAACCGCCGGCGGAGTTCCCGTATCTCCGCGTGCAGGTCGCGGATTTCCCGGCGGAGTTCCTCGTGATCGCGCGTCTCCTTGGGGAGGATGAGCTTCGAGGTCACGATAGCGGACATCGAGCCGAAGAGGGCGATGCCGACGAGCATGAGCACCGAGGCGATCAGCCGGCCTTCGCCCGTGACCGGGAAGGTGTCGCCGTAGCCGACGGTCGTCACCGTCGTGAGCGCCCACCAGAGCGCATCCCCTCCGTTCTTGATCGTGGCGCCGGGAGCGGTCCGTTCGACCTCGACGATGAGCATGGTGCTGAACAAGACCATGACGATGGCCACGCCGGGCAGGGCGAGCAGCTTTTCGTTGAGCGAGGTGCCGTTCGTGAGCGTATTGAGCTTCTTCAGGATGCGGAAAAGGCGGATGAAGCGGTAGATACGGATCGCCTGCAAGGAACGGAAGGCCGGCTCGAACGGGATGCTGGCCAGGATGTCGAGCCATGCCCAACGCCAGTAAGCGGCCGCGAAATCATCGCGTTTCCAGCGGACGAAGACGTCGGTCAGGAAGATGACGCACGAGAGCGTGTCGACCAAGCGGAGCACCGACAGGACGCTCGGAGGGACGTGGAGGAACGTCTCGAGCACGACCAGCAGGAGGGACACCACGGCGACCACGAGCACCAGCCAATCCCATGGATTGAGGCGTTGGCGCAGTTCGGGGTCGATTCGCACGTTGAAAGCCTTAATAAACAGTCCATCCCACCTCAACCCCTGATTCCGATGCGCCACTTCCTCTGCTTCCTCCTGGCCGCCGTCCTTTCCGCCGCCCCGGTCCCGCCGCCGGAGACGATCAAGCCCTTCGGCGCCGATTTCCCGAACCTGGATTCGCTCGCCGTCGGCGCGTGGTGGGACAGGAAACCGCCGGCGAAAGGCAAGAAGGGCGGCGGCACTCCGCCGCCCACGATGCTCGTCGCCCGCGATCAGGTGATCGCTTTCACGCTCTACGCCCAGCAGGCCGGCGTCCTGAAGCTCACCGCCCAGCTCTACCCGCTTTATCCGGAGGAGGCCAAGGTCGCCCGGCTCGAGGTGAGGCGCGGGGACGCTTGGGTCGAGATCGCTCAGGCCCCGGTGCGGTTTCCCGGCTGGAGCGCCCACTTCCGCGTCGAAGGCTGGGATGCTTCGAAGGACGTCGCGTACCGTGTGCGTCACGGTGAGGCCGCGAAGTTCGCCGGCCTCGTCCGACGCGATCCGACCGACAAGGAGTCGATCGTGGTCGCCAACATGTCCTGCAATTCCAGCCGCACGACCGGCGCCCGTCCGGAGATCCTGGACAACCTGCTGCGGCAGAACCCCGACCTCCTGTTCTTCGCCGGCGATCAGACCTATCGCCACACCGAACATACCGCCGGTTGGATCGAGTTCGGCCTGCAGTTCCGTGACGTGATGAGAGATCGTCCGACGATCTGCATCCCGGACGACCACGACGTCGGTCACCCTAATCTCTGGGGCGAAGACGGCAAGCTCTCGACGGCCCCGGGCAACGCCGACGGTGGCTACATGTTCCCGGTGGCCTACGTGAACATGGTCCAGCGCCAGCAATCCTGGCATCTGCCCGATGCCTATGATCCGACGCCGGTCCAGCGCGGCATCACGGTCTATTACACCCGCCTCAAGGTGGGCGGCATGGATTTCGCCATCCTGGAGGACCGTAAGTTCAAGTCCGGCCCCTTGGGAAAGATTCCTCAGCAGGGCCCCCGGCCTGACCATATCACGGACGAGAAGTATGACCCGAATTCGATTAACGTCCCTGGTCTGCAGCTGTTGGGGCAGCGCCAGCTGAAGTTCCTCGCGGCCTGGTCCGAGGACTGGGTCGGTGTCCGACGCAAGGCGGTCCTTTCCGCTACGGCCTTCTGCGGAGCCGTCCACATGCACGGTAAGCGTGACGACCGCCTGCTGGCGGACCTCGATTGCAACGGCTGGCCGCAGGCGGGTCGCGACGAGGCCTTGCGCGCCCTGCGTCGTGTACAGGCCGTCCACCTCTGCGGAGACCAGCATCTCGCGGTGACGGTCAAGCATGGCATCGAAGCCTTCGGCGACGGCCCTTACTCCCTGACGAGTCCGGCCCTCGTGAACACCATCTACGGACGCTGGTGGCATCCGAAAGACGAGAAGGCCGGACCGAACGCCGTGGACGGCAGTCCCTTGCCGTGGACGGGGGACTTCCTCGACGGACTAGGCAACCGCATGTCGGTCCTCGCCTATGCGAACCCCGGCGACATCCTGGACGAACGTCAGCGCGCCGATGGTTACGGCGTGGCCCGTTTTGACCTCAAGCAGGACAAGGTGACCTTCGAGTGCTGGCCGCGTTTCAGCGATGCCCGGAAGGGCGACAGCCAGCAGTTCCCTGGCTGGCCGCAGACCTTCGCGCTGGCTGACAACGATGGCCGCAAGCCGGTCGGCTTCCTGCCGTCCGTGGATCTCCCCGCCGGCCCGGCCGTCGTGCAGGTCGTCGCCGAGCAGACCGGTGAGACGATTTATGTCCGCCGCCTGCAAGGAGGCGTGGCCTTCGCCCCTCCGGTGTTCGCCTCCGGCAAGTATACCGTGAAGATCGGCGTCGATCGTCCGGACCGGCGCACCTTGACAGGTCAGGAGCCCGTCGCGCGTTAACGTCGGAGGAGGGCGTCCGTCTCGCTCAGCTTGAAGCGGACGCTCACCACTGAGTTCTGTTCGGGGCCGTCGGCGTACTTCACGTAAGTCGTGGCTACGATGGTACCGTCGGGCAGGAGTTCGACGCCTGGGTAGCCGCAGTCGCCGAGGCGTTTCCCGTGGTGATGGAGCAGCTTGATCCGGTATTGGCCGGGGCGGCCGGACTTCAGGTCGGCGTATGTCCCGACCCAGGCGACGAAATGGCCTTTGGTCGGGCTATTGAGGGCCTGGTCGCGAAAGCAGACCACCATGCGGCCGTCGGCAGTGAAGACCCCGTTATGGCGGTCGCCCGTGAGGCCCCAGTTCGTGTCGACCGGGGTCGACCACGTCGTGCCTTCGTCCTGGCTGAACATCATCAGGCTGCGGCCTTTGTGGGTGTTCTCGCGGAGCAGGCAGGCGAGCTCCTGGCCGTCGGGGGAGCGGAACACGTAGGGCTCGCAAGGGTTCTTGCCGGCCACTGCGGCGACGATACGCGGTTCGGACCAGGTGAAGCCGCCGTCGGCGGTGATCGTCTGTAATGTCACCAGCGGCGTCTTGTCGGCCCCGCCGGGGCCACGGTGGTAGAGGCCGAGGGTGCGGCCGTCCTTGAGGCGCACCAAGCTGCTGAAGGTCATCACGCAGGGCAGGTCGAGTGGCGGCATTTCCTTCCAGGTCTTGCCGTCGTCTTCGCTCATGATGCTCGGCATGCCCGGGCCGCCGCGTTTACCGAGGGCGGCGGAGAAGACCCAGAGTCGGGCTTTGCCGGCCGGGTCGACGATACGGTAGATGCTCGGACAGTTCTGGTGGGTCGCGAAGCCCTTGGGCAGCTGCGCGTCGAGGCGCGTCCAGGTCAGGCCGCCGTCGTCGCTGCGGGCCATCGGGCCGGCGGCGCCGCCGTGGTTGATGCACCACACCGCGAAGATCGTCTTGTTGTCCGGCATCAGCAGGGTCGTCGGGTGGCCTTGGTAGGCCGTCGCCGTGCCGGCGCCGATGACCACCTGACGTTCTTTCTGCGCGGAGAGATCGACGACGGATAGGTCGGCATTTTCGGCGGCCATGACCATCGAGGCCAGGCAGAGCAGGGCGGCGAGCAGGGGACGCATGGGAGGAGCCTGTGTCGGGCGGGGCAGGGTGCCAAGTCGATTGCCCTTGTCGCAGACCATCAGCCTGCAGGTCACGTACGATTATTCATGCCTCGTTTGCGGAAGCCATGGCATCTGCTTCAATCCGCTCATGCCTGAGACTTTGGCTTTCATTCCGACCCATGCCGCCGCCTTGGCGAGGATGACGGAGTTCTTGCCCGATGCCGGACGCTATGCGGCGGACCGCAACTTCGTCCGCCCGGGTCACCCCAATATTTCCCGTCTTTCCCCTTGGGTGCAGAAACGGCTCCTCCTGGAGGAGGAAGTCGTCGCCGCGGCCCGTGTACGTTGGTCCTTCGAGGCGGTCGAGAAGTTCGTACAGGAGGTCTACTGGCGGACTTATTGGAAAGGCTGGCTCGAACACCGACCGGAGGCGTGGTCGCGCTGGGTCGAGGCCGTGCCGCGCTTGCGCGATGCGTTGAGCGCCGTGCAAAAGTCGATGCTGGAGGTCGCGCTCGCCGGATCCACGGGGATCGCGGGCTTTGATGACTGGGCCAAGGAGCTCGTGGCGACCGGTTATCTGCATAACCACGCCCGCATGTGGTTCGCCTCGATCTGGATCTTTACGTTGAAGCTGCCGTGGGAGCTCGGAGCCGCTTTCTTCTACGAACACCTGCTCGATGGGGATGTCGCGAGCAACACGCTCTCGTGGCGTTGGGTCGCCGGGTTGCAGACGCCGGGTAAGACCTATGTCGCCCGGGCCGATAACATCACGCATTACACCGATGGTCGGCATACTCCACAGGCCAGCCGATTGGCGGGGGCGGCGTTCGCACTCTCCGAGCCAGCCTTGCCGAAAGTGGCTGCCTGGACGGAGGATCCTATATGGATCAACTCCGCAGAGGGCAGGGCCGGGCTGTGGGTGCACCCGGAAGATCTCGCCGTCGAACGCGGAGAGCTTTCCACTGAGAAGTTCGTGGCGATCAACGCCTCATGGCCTAAGCCTATGGCCAAGAAGGCTGGCTGGTCGGAGGCGGTCGCCACCTGGACGCAGGCGGCCTTGAGGGACGGTGCCTCGCGAGCCGGCGTCCACTTCGGGGCGGACGTCTCCGCGGAGCCCGCGGATGACCTCGCCAAGACGCTGGTCGAATGGGCTCGCGCGCATCAGCTCAAGCGGGTCGTCGCCTATCGCCCCTTCGTCGGCCCTTGGCTGATTGAAGCTCTCGCCATCGAGTCAGCCCTCGCCCAGGCCCGCATCGCCATCACCTGGCGCCGCCGGGCTTGGGACACCCGGCTTTTCCCTCACGCCACCCGAGGGTTTTTCCCGTTCTGGGAGAAGGTGAGGGCGGCTGGTTGAAAGTTGGTGGGCCCACCGGGATTTGAACCCAGAACCAAGGAATTATGAGTTCCGTGCTCTAACCGTTGAGCTATAGGCCCGTGACGATGACTTTGGGCCAAAGGGGAGCGGAGGGAAAGCCCATTCGCCGGGTTGAATCTTCGTCCGGGTCTGCTAGACATTCCGCATGAGCCCGCCCCGCTCGTTCCCGCGTCGCACCTTCCTGCAAGGCATGCTGGCCGCCCCGTTCTTCGCCGCGTCCGCCCGGGCCGCCGAGGCCCCCGTGCTCGTCGATCCCGCGCGTGGTCCGGGCGCCGGTTGGACGATCGCGGTCTTTCCCGACACCCAGAACTACGCGAAGTATGCGAAGAACCAGGCGCACTTCGACCTGATGACGCGATGGGTGAAGGAGCATCGTCAGGCCTGGAACATCGGCTTGGTCATGCATGAGGGCGATCTCGTCGAGCAGAACAACATCGCCGTCGGCGGCGGCCGTGGCTTCGGCGACCAGAACTCGGAGTCGCAGTGGAAGTCGGCCAAGCGCGCCTTGCAGGTCTTCGACGGCGTGATCCCCACGGTCTTCGCGACGGGCAACCATGATTACGGGGAACGCAGCGCCGAGGACCGCACGACGCAGTTCAACGACTACTTCCCGCTCACGCATAATCCGCTCACCTGCGACGGCAAGGGCGGCGGCATCTTCCTGGAAGGACCGCCCACCCGCGACGGCAAGGTCACGCTCGAGAACGCGGCTTATGTCCTCAAGGTCCCGGGCGGACGCGACCTGCTGGTCGTCGCGCTCGAATGGGCGCCGCGCGGCTTCGTCGTGGAGTGGGCCCGCGAGCTCCTGGCCCGGCCCCGCTTCCGCGACCACCTCGGCATCCTGCTGATCCATGATTATCTGCTGCCCAGCAATCTCCGGGACGGGCAGGACGGCAACCGCAAGCGCCCCGGCAATCCTCATTGGTATAAGACCGGCCTGACCGGCGACACCCACGACGGCGAGGACCTCTGGCAGGCGCTCGTCCGGAAGACGCCGAACCTGCGATTGGTGCTCAACGGACATGAGATGGGCGCCCACGTCGGGTATCGTCAGGACGCCAACGACGCCGGCAAGGCCGTGCACCAGATGCTTTTCAACGCCCAAGGCCTCGGCGGCGGTTCCGACCATCGTGGCAACGGCGGCGACGGCTGGCTACGTCTGCTCACGTTCGAGCCCGACGGACGTACGCTGTCGGTGCGCACCTTCTCGCCGTTACGCCTTCAGGAAGGCCGTCAGCATTATTGGGACGACCCCCGTTGGCGCTTCAGCGTGGATCTGGGAGCCTGATTCGGCGCTTACTTCGCGACGACGTCGATCAGCTGGCTGCGGACGGGGGTCACGGTCGCGCGATGCTGCTCCACGGCGGCCGTTAGGCGGGCCACGACGTCTGGATGGTCGGCGGAGATCTCGTGGGCTTCGGACGGATCGACGGCGAGGTTGAAGAGGAGCGGCTTGGCGTGTTCGAGAGGCTTGGGGTCGCCGTAGGAGCCTTGTGTGATGAAGTGGATCTTCCATTCGCCGAGGCGGGCGGCGTAGAGTTTCTCGCCGCGGTAGTAGCAGAACAGCCCACGGTCGACGGCGCGTTCCTCCAGGAGAAGAGGGGTGAGGTCGGTGCCGTCCATCGGGCGGTCCGACGGCGTCTTCGCTCCGGCGAGCTTCGCGGCGGTCGGGTAGAGGTCGAGCATCGTGGCGACGTTGTCCGTCACGCCCGGCTTGATCTTACCGGGCCACCAGGCGATGCCGGGCACGCGCATACCGCCTTCCCAGGTGCTGCCCTTGCCGTCCTTGAGCAAGCCGGCGCTGCCGCCGGTCTCGGTGCCCATGAGCGTCCACGGGCCGTTATCGCTCGTGAAGAAGACCAACGTGTTATCGGCCACGCCGTTAGCTTGGAGGGCCTTGAGGACCTCGCCGACGTTCCAGTCGAGCTCGGCGAGCACGTCGCCGTAGATGCCGCGCGGGCTCTTGCCCTTGAAGCGATCCGAGGCGAAGAGCGGCGTGTGCGGGAAGGTGTGCGGCATATAAAGGAAGAATGGCTTGTCCTTGTTGGCCCCGATGAACCGGGCGGCCTCTTCGGCGTAGCGCTTCGTCAGCTGAGTCTGGTCGGTGCGCGGTTCGAGGAGTTCTCGTCCGCGGTAGAGGGCGGCGTTCCACCAGGCCGGATCCTGCGTGACGAGGGAGTTCGCCTTGGGCGGATTGCCAGGCGTCGGGTTCATGTCGTTCGAGTGCATGAGCCCGAAGTGGAAATCGAACCCATGGTCGAGCGGGTGGTGCTGCGGCCGGTCATTGGCCCAGACGCCGAGGTGCCACTTGCCGATGATGCCCGTGGCGTAGCCGGCGGACTTGAGCGTCTCGGCGAGGGTGATTTCGGAAGCAGGCAGGCCGCCGGTGGAAATGGCACGCAGGACGCGGAATTGGTTGTGGGCCATGCCGGAGCGCACCGGGTAGCGACCCGTCATGAGGGCGGCGCGGCTGGGCGTGCAGACTTCGGCGGCGGAGTAGAACTGAGTGAAGCGCAGGCCTTGGGCGGCCATGCGATCCAGGTTCGGCGTCTTGATCGTAGGGTGGCCGTAGCAGCCGAGATCGCCGTAACCGAGGTCATCTGCCAGGATGATGACGATGTTTGGCTTCGGGGCGGCGGACAGGCCGAGGGTAAGGGCCATGAGCAGGGTCAGCAGCAAGGGTCGCATGAGACCGATAAAGCCCAGCCATGAGCCCGTGGCAAAGGCCTTTTGTGGGTGGGTAGGGGATACGGCTTGAAACAGGCTTATAAGATGAGACTTTAAGACCGCCCCTCCCCATGCGCCCCGCCGTCTATTTCTCCGCGTTTGTCTTCATCGCCGCCTATGCGGCCGAGGAGAAGCCCTATGAGCCGGACTTCACCCCACAGCCGCCCGTCAAGGCGCTCTCGCCCGAAGATGAGCTCAAGACCATCGAGCTGCCGGAAGGCTATCGCCTCGAACTCGTGCTCAGCGAGCGCGACGGCATCCGCGAGCCGGCCAATCTGACGTTCGACGGCAACGGCCGTATGTACATCGCCGAACTCCGCACGTACATGCAGGACATCGACGGCAAGAACGAGCACGACCCGATCGGCGTCGTCTCGCGCCACGAAAGCACCAAGGGCGACGGCAAGTTCGACAAGCATGTCCTCTTTCGCGACAAGATGGTCCTGCCGCGCATGGTCCTGCCGCTCGATGACCGCGTGCTCATCAACGAGACCGACACCCTCGACATCTTCGTCTACCGCGACACCAACGGCGACGGCATCGCTGACACCAAGGAGCCCTGGTTCGTGGGCGGACCGAAGAGCGGTAATCTCGAGCACCAGCAGAGCGGCCTGATCTGGACGATGGATAACTGGATGTACCAGACCTATAACGCCTATCGTCTGCGCTGGAATGGCGCCAAGGAGCCGCTCAAGGAAAGCATCCCCAGCGGCGGTGGCCAGTGGGGCCTCGCCCAGGATGACCAAGGCAAAGTCTGGTGGTCGAACGCCGGCGGCGAAAAGGGCCTCTGGCATTTCCAGACCCCGATCCTTTACGGAGCCTACGACGTCAAAGGCCAGTTCCCCGAGGACTTCATGCAAGTCTGGCCCAAGATCGGCCTGGCCGACCACCAGGGTGGCGCCGGTCGCACGCGTCCGGATAAGACCCTGAATCACTTCACCGCGGCGTGCGGTCAGGAAGTCGTGCGTGGCGATCGCCTGCCGGCCGACCTCCGGGGCGATGTCCTGATTTCCGAACCTGTCGGCCGACTCATCCGTCGCGCCAAGGTCTCGGTCGTCGATGGCATCACCCGTCTCGAGAATCCTTACGTCAAGTCGGAGTTCATCCGCTCCAGCGATCCGAACTTCCGCATCGTCAACATGGTGAACGGTCCCGACGGCTGCCTTTACCTCGTCGATATGTATCGCGGCATCATCCAGGAGGGCAACTGGGTCAAGGAAGGCAGCTACCTCCGTAAGGTCGTGCAGCAGTATTCCATGGACAAGGTCTTCGGTTACGGACGCGTCTGGCGTCTGGTCCACAAGGACTTCAAGCCCGGCCCTCAGCCACGTATGCTCGACGAGACCCCGGCCCAGCTCGTCGCGCATCTCTCGCATCCGAACGGCTGGTGGCGCGATACCGCGCAGAAGCTCCTCGTGCTCAAGGGCGACAAGTCGGTCGTGCCGGCGCTCACCGAGCTCGCCCTGGGGGGCAAGGACTCCCTCGGACGGATCCATGCCCTCTGGACGCTCGAAGGCCTTGGCGCCCTCGAAGCCAAGACCGTGCGCGCCCTCCTGGCGGACAAGAATCCTGACCTCCGTCGCCAGGGACTGCGTGCCGGCGAATCGCTCGTCCGCGCCGGTGATAAGTCGCTGATCGCTGACTTTGCTCAGCTCGGCTCCGACCAGGACCCCAACGTCGTCCTGCAGGCGATCATGACCGCCAAGGTCCTCGGTTCGAACGAGGTCAAAGCCTGGCCGGACTTCGCCAAGTTCCAGCAGAAGGCCTTGCTCGCCACCTCCTCCAAGGGCGTGAAGCAACTCGGCGCCATGGTCCTCACCGGTACCGACCAGATCGGCGGTCGTGAGTATACTGGCGAAGAGAATAAGCTGCTCGTGAAAGGACAGACCATCTACCGCGAGCTCTGCTTCGCCTGCCATGGTTACGATGGCAAGGGGATGGCCGTCGACGGGCCCAAGCCCGGCATGACGATCGCGCCTCCTTTCGGTAATTCGGCTACCGTGAGCGGGCACCGCGACGGCATCGTCCGCGTGCTGCTCAACGGCATGGCCGGCCCTATCGGCGGCAAGACCTATGACGCACAGATGGTGCCGATGCCCATGAATGACGACGAGTGGATCGCCGCCGTCTCTTCTTACGTCCGTAATTCCTTCGGTAACAAGGGCGCCCTGATCTTCCCCAAGGACGTCGCCCGTATCCGCGAGGAAGTGAAGGGCGTGACCGCGCCGTGGACGCACGAGACGCTGCAGGCTTCGTTGCCGCCCATCGTCAAGGCCGCCAAGGATTGGAAGGTCACCGCCAGCGATACCGCCGATGCCGCGCAGAACGGCTGCGATGGCGACGGCAAGACCCGCTGGGAGACCAAGGACCAGCAGAAGAAGGGCATGTGGTATCAGGTGGAACTCCCCGCGGTGCAGAAGGTCGCCGGCGTCCGTCTCGATAACGCGGGTCGCCCGAGCGCCTTCCCCAAGAACTTCAAGGTCGAGGGGTCGGTCGACGGCAAGAAATGGTTCCCGCTCGGTGCCAGCCACGGGCTCTACAAACTCTCCGAAGCCTACTTCGGCGCCAAGGACACCAAGTTCGTGAAGGTCACCTTGACCGACACCACCAAGAATCAGCCTTGGGCGATCCAGGAGCTGCAGCTCATCGCGCAGAAATAACCGCAGCGGTTTTCTGCGTTCGACAGGGCGGCTGCGGCCGCCCTGACTCTTTTCTACGACCATGGATCCATCGCTGCGTGACCTTTTCAAGCAGGCTGTCTTCCGAGGTAAGCCGCTACCGGCCGATTGGCCGGCCGATTTCGCGATCATCACCGCCTATGATCCGGAGGGCAGGACGGCGTCGCCGGCAGATAATGTCGAGGCCGACGCCATGCTTAAGGCCGAGCTTCAGGCAGCGGGGTTTCGTCTGCATCGTCTCGCCGGGGGTTCGGCGGATGGCGTCCATCTGGAGCCGGGCTGGGGCGTGCCGATCGGGCTCCACGGGGCGGTCGAGTTCGGTCGTCGGTATCGTCAGGTGGCCGTCTTTTACGTCCGGGCAGGGGCGTTGACCTTGGTCGACTGCGAGGATGGCTCGTCCGAGGACCTCGGGAGGTCCTTTGGCATGGTCTGACCATTTTCGGGTTGGAACACCTCGGGATTTCGGGACTCTAACCCGTAACCCCTTATCCCCATGAAGAGCCTAATGTCCCTCCTCGCCGTCCTGGCCGCCGTCGTCGGCGTCCGCGCCGCCGATGCCCCCGGTCTGGTCAACGGTCACCCGCCTGATATCCGCACGCTCAAGTCCGGCGATGCCGCCCCGGATTTCGATCTGCTCGGCACCGACGGCAAGAAGCACAAGCTCTCCGAATACATCGGTGGCGAAGCGCTTGTCGTGCTCTTCACCTCGAACCACTGCCCGACCTCGCACAGCATCGAGCGCCGCCTCCAGAAGTTCTACGAAGAATACAAGGGCAAGGGCGTGAAGCTCGTCGCGATCAATCCCAACCACCCGGACGGCCTCAGCAAGGACGAACTCGGCTATGGTGAGTTCGGCGATTCCTACGCCGAGATGAAGCCCTACGCCGAGAAGAACAAGTGGACCTTCGACTACCTCTACGACGGCGACACCCAGACCGTGGCCCGCGCCTACGGCTGCCTCGCGACCCCGCACGTCTTCGTCTTCGATAAGAACCTCAAGCTCCGCTACCAGGGCCGCTTCGACGACTCCCGTTTCTACGACGACAGTACCGTGAAGTCCAAGGACTGCCAGAACGCTGTGGACGCCATCCTCGCCGGCAAGCCGGTCGAAGTCGAACTCACCAAGCCCATGGGCTGCTCCACCAAGTGGCGCGAGAAGAAGGCCCTGCATGACGCCAAGCACGAGGCCTGGGCCAAGACCCCGGTCACCGTCGAGCTCATCGACAAGGCCGGCATCGCGAACCTCCGTGCCAACAAGTCGAACAAGTATCGCATGATCAACGTCTGGGCCACCTGGTGCGGCCCGTGCGTCAAGGAGTTCCCGGATCTCGTTGAGATCTCCCGTAAGTTCGACATGCGCGACTTCGAGCTCGTGACCATCTCCATGGACGACCCGAAGGACAAGGCCAAGGCCGAGGCGTTCCTCTTCAAGCAGGCCGCCGGCCTGAGCAAGAAGGTCGAGAACACCCTCAAGAAGGAAGGCCGGACCACGAACAGCTACCTCTTCGCCGGCAGCGCCGACGACCTGGCGGCCGCCCTCGACAAGGAGATGCCCGGCCCCATCCCGCACACCATCGTCGTGGCTCCCGGCGGCGAGATCGTCTATCGCCACACCGGCATCATCGACCGTGCCGCGGCCGAGAACGCCATCCTCGACAAGATGAACCGCTTCTATTCGCCCGGCGCCGTGAAGGCCGCTGCGAAGAAGTAATTCCTCTTGGCCAAAAGAAAGCCCCGGCCGCAGCGATGCGGACCGGGGCTTTTTGTCGGCAGGCCCGGCGGCCTTAGACCGCGATCGCGAACGTCTGGTCCTGAGGATTAAGCCAGACCTTCACGCGGGGCATCCAGGAGGGGCCGATGATCGCGTCGATATCCAGGGCGCGGAGGAACTTGCTCATCGCCACCGGCGAGACGCCGCCACCGACGACCTGCGGCGCTTCGCCGACCGTCTCGAGCAGGTCGTGGCCGGCGAGCACGAAGGGCAGGACGTAGGACTGCGGGATGTCCAGGTCGCCGAACATCGGGCTGAAGTCCTTGAAGCCAAGCAGAGGCTTGGCGCCGACGACGAACCTGCGGTCCGTCACGTAACCGAACTGCGCACCCGTATCCCAGAGCACGCGGGCGGGTTGGCCGTTAAGCGTCACGTGGAAGAGCGGGATGTCGGACATCGGAGCATGCGCATAAGCCTGCGCCTGGAAGCCCGCGGGCATCTCGTCGCCGGCCGTGAGCTTACGGTGAGCGACGTCGAAGAGCAGGGTGGTCTGGGCGAGCAGGTCCATGCCCAGCAGGGCATCGACCTGCACGCCGATCTCGGCGGACAGCTTGTCGAAGGTGAAACCCAGGTAGCCGCCTTGGTTCACGCCGTGGTTCTGGTTCTGCCAGGTGAGGCGGCCGGTGGTGGACGAGCTGAAAGGAGCGCCCGTATCGATCAGGGTGCGGCCTTCGGGCAGGTCCAGGAACAGGTGACGGTTGAGGAGATACAACTTGTAGGTGCAGACCATGTGAGAAATGGGTGTTTTACGGGCCATAGGGTGGAATACTGACAGTTGTAGGTGATAACAGTCTGGTGTGTCAAGCAACGGAACACTGAAAAGGGAGACCGGAAACCGGATGATGAGCTGGGGATCAATAGCCCAAGCATCCATTCCGGTTTCCGGTCTCCCCTTGAGCACTTGCCGCCCACAGGACATAAAGAAGCCCCGGATCGGGTGATCCGGGGCCTCTGGAAGGCGGCAGGAGGGCGGCTTAGGCCTTCTTCACCTTGACCCACTGCCTCGTCTTGGCGGACTCCAGGACGGCGTCGCAGACGTACTGGGTGCCGAGCGCGTGGCGGAAGTCCGGGTAGGCCTTCGGCGCCTTCGGGTCGTCGAGGCTCTTGAGGAACTCGGCGAGGGCGTGGGTGAAGGAGTGCTCGTAACCGAGGCAGAGACCCGGGACCCACCAGTTGCCGGCGTACGGGTGGTCGCCGTCGGACGTGTGGATGCTGGCCCAGCCGCGACGATCGCCCGGGACGGAGTGATCGAAGTAGTTGAGTCGGTTGAGGTCGTGGAGGTCCCACTGGAGGGACTTCTTCTCGCCGTTGATCTCGAACGTGTAGAGCGCCTTGTGGCCGCGGGCGTAGCGGGTGGATTCGAACTGCGCGATCGATCCGTTCTCGAAGCGGCAGAGGAAGATCGCGGCGTCGTCGATGGTGACGGCCTGCTTCTTGCCGGTGGCGGTGTGGACGCGCTCCTTGATGAACGTCTCGGTGATCGCGGAGACCTCGGTGATGTCACCGTTGATCCAGCGGGCCGTATCGATGCAGTGCGCGAGCAGGTCGCCCGTGACGCCGGAACCGGCGGCGGCGGCGTCGAGGCGCCAGAGGCCCGCGCCGCCCTGGGGCAGCTCGGTGGAGATCGTCCAGTCCTGGAGGAAGTTGGCGCGGTAGTGGAACACGCGGCCCAGCTCGCCGGCGGCCACGATGTTCTTCGCGAGCGTCACGGCGGGGAGGAAGCGATAGTTGTACCAGACCAGGTTCGGGAGGCCGGACTTCTCGACCGCGGCGACCATCTGCTCGCCTTGGGCGCCGTTGAGGGCGAGGGGCTTCTCGCAGAGGATCATCTTGCCGTGCTTGATGCACTCGAGGGCGATCTCGGCGTGCGAATCGTTCGGGGTGCAGATGTCGATGGCGTCGATGTCGGCGCGGGCGACGAGCTTGCGCCAGTCGGTCTCGTAGGAGGCGTAGCCCCACTTCTGGGCGAAGTCCTTGACCTTGGCTTCGTCGCGTCCGCAGACGGCCTGGCGGACGATGTGGTGGCCCGTCGACAGCTTGTCCTTCGGGAAGAAGTGACCGACCTGCGAGTAGGCGTTGGAGTGGGTGCGGCCCATGAAGCCGTAACCGATGAGACCGATGCGTATGGCTTTAGACATAGTTCGAGGGGATGAGAGTTTGGAGTATCGAGTATGGGGATAGGTGGCTCAGAGGGCCTGCTTCACCTTGACCATCGCGGAGAGGATGGTGTTCCAGGTCTTCGGGTTCTCGAGCGTCGCGTTCGGGAACATGCAGCCATCCCAGCAGATGTGCTTCATGCCGCGGGCGGCGGCGCCTTCGAGCCAGACCTTGGAGCAGGCGGTGATGTCGAGCTTGCCGTTGGCGTCGTCGGCCTGGCAGTGGCGGCCGGTCTTCTCGTGGGAGCCGGTGCCGTGCACGGTGCCGTCGTTCTGGGCCACGTGGAAGTCGAAGGTCCACGGGCGGAGCTTGCCGACCATCTCGCGGTAGGCGGGCCAGAACTGTTCCGAGGTGTAGCCTTCCTTGAGGAGGGCGGCCTCGGGTTCGTTGTAACCCATCAGGTAGAGGTAGGTGTGGGCGAGGTCGGCCTGGAAGCCGAAGGTCTTCGGCATGCCCACGCCCTCGAGGGTATCGAGCATCGCCTTCCAGGAGTGCATGCCGGCCCAGCAGATCTCGCCTTCGGCGGCGATGCGTTCGCCATGGCCTTCGGCGATCTTCGCGGCCTTACGGAAGGTGTCGACGATGCGGGCCGTGTTGGCCTTCGGGTTCTCGCGCCACTTCTGCACGCCGAACTCGGCGGAGTCCACGCGGATGACGCCGTACTGGCGGACGCCGTGCTTGTTGAGGAGCTTGGCGATGCGGCAAGCCTTCTCGATCGCGAGGAGGAACTTCTGCTGCTGCTCGTCGGAGCCCATCGCGGAGTCACCCACCGTGCCGCCCCAGACCGGCGCCACGAGCGAACCGACCTTCAGGCCCTTGGAGGCGATGAGGT